>ERZ1673739.370-NODE-370-length-65710-cov-9.438733_pt1 | contig 65710 bp, 50 predicted proteins | sample MGYA00580210_ERZ1673739 | MGnify/ENA primary metagenome ERZ1673739 (study PRJEB41218, sample SAMN15661749) | gut metagenome | host: Homo sapiens | place: Canada: London | collected 2015-08-20/2019-03-30 | study: EMG produced TPA metagenomics assembly of... | reverse complement strand
ACCTATGATTTTATCATCAATCTGAGAGGTTTACACAGAATAATTTACACTACCGTATTCTATGATTTTCTTCAATTTTCCTCGCTCCTTCTGTCGTTATATTGTTTCACAAGGTGTTTCACTTTGAACAATTACAGCGTACCTGATTTTTAAAGATTCAGACAGCAAATTTTGTTTTCACTTTTGAAAACAAAGTTTTGAAACTGACGCAAAAATACCGATACAGTTGAAACCTCAACCATATCGGTATTTTTTACTCTGTCAAATTTTCTTTTCCCACTTAGCGGCTAATGCCTCATTCTTATATTCTGGATCATTTTTATAAATGCAATACAATGCTTTCGCAGCACTTGCATGTCCTATTTCTGCGGCTTTGTTCAGTAATTTTATGCCCTGCACTTTATGTGGATCAAAGTTCCAACCAAAGAACAACACGCATCCCATACAATAATCTGCGGTTCCATCATCATATCTTGCACTTCTTGTATAATCATAATATTGATCCCAAAAAGAATCCATATCTTCAATGGCAGTATCATAACTTCCAAGCCTGATCATCGATGCCCTAAAATTTTTCTCAACAGAATGGTAATAATAAGCAAATGCTTCTACTTTGGTTCCTTTTAGAATACCCTTTTCAATAAAATAACCAAGAAGGAACCACTTCAGACCATCTTCCCCGCTTATTTGTGTCAACTTCAGCTCTTCCGGATCTAGCTCTTCTTCAGAATGAGAAAACAGCTGATGCAGGGAGTCTTCCACATAAGCTCTCCAGTATTTCTGTTCCATTGCCCGATTTAAATATTCATAATAAATCGTTTCATCATAAATATCTTCATTTTCAGCAAAAAGCAACGCAATCCGATAGAGTGAATATGCCGATCCCTCTTTTTCGAAATATTCAATGGCAGACTCCAGATCTTTTGGGCATCCATTCAGACCATTTGCAAAATTTATTGCAAATTCACGATCTCTGTTGCTTTCTTTTGTGTTTGCATCAAGATGTACTGCAAAAAATTTTGTATTTGGCCTGATCGGTATTCTTGCCTTCAGGCAATGCTCGCCTTCATCATAATACATTTCCCGGCGGACGATCGATGCTGTCTCCGGATCAATAATTATGGATACATTTTCCCCTACATTTGCAGAAAAATATCTCTTTTCTGTTTTTCCGGGATTAATCCTTCTGTCGTTTTTCATAGACGCAACAGCATCCGACGCCTGCGCTAAATCGTATGCCGCCTCATTCAGACAAAGTTCATCCGAAAAACTGATCCTTTCAAAATGCATATGTTGTGTTGCTTTCGTCATGCGAAAGGTTGTCCCATCCATGACTCCGAAATTTATGAACACATCCCCTTTTTCTGCATTGAAATGTAAAAGGAAAATCGGCTGACCGTTTATATCAATATCATCCACAAGATATGTCGTTTGACCGGTGTTATCCTCCTCTGATTTTGGAACCGGCTGCAACTGCTCCGGTACATAATAGTGCGTCATAGTTTTATGATCACACTTACTGCAAATCTTCAAAACAATTGTTTTATATCCGGGAACATCCGGTATGACAAGCTGCATCATACTTTCCAGCCAAGTTCCTTTTTTATAACTGAGTGGAATCAGGGAAAGCGGCTGTTCCTCCTGTTCTGACTCATCCTCCTCCGTTTGTTCTTCAATGTCGTCAAATCCGTCTGACAGTATCTTCCAGAAACGATCCTCTTTTATCTTCGCCAGTTTCGATACTCCATCCGCTTTTTTATCCGTATTCTCAAATATTTCAACAAAGCGCTTTGCAAGCTTTTCATCAATATTGTCCGGAAGCTCCTCTCCATTCTCCCGTTTTGTTTTCTGTTCCATCACGTTTGACGAATAGGATGCCATCCCTTCTTTTAACCAGAGCCATTCATCAGAAGATTCATGCATTTTTGCCAGACCAAGAAACGTATCTAACGTCATCACATCCGCCGATCTCATATTCACACAGGATGGAAGGGATTTTAACAGTTTCTGCTGCAAGCGTACCAGCACTTTATCCAGATCCATAATACTGTTCGCTTCTGTTCCATTCTTCTTTGTAATAGCATTTTTTCCGCAAAAAAGCTGCTCATAACGTTCGGTTTGATTATTCTCCTGAAACAGTCTGAAGGCAGGAATGGAAAAATTATTTAAGAATATCGGAATGATATTTTTCTCATTCTTTTGTGCCGTCAGGATTTCTTCATATACAAGATCCTCTGCTTCCACACAACGGTCCAGTGCATGTGGCGGAAGTATTAAAATAAAATCCTGACAGGATTCCACATGTTCTTTTATTGCTTCTGTAAAGGTTCCCCCACGCAATGATTCTTTATCAAAAAAGCATGAATAACCCAGATCTGTCAATTTCAAGTAAATCACATATGCAAACCATTCGCCGCCTTTTCGACGATAACTGATAAAAATATCTTCTTTCTTTTCCGAGATTATTTTTTCCATAACTGCACCTTTTTCTTATCTATTTTTCAGTGAATCAGTATTAGCTAATCCTTTGTGATTTTTGTCAAACAAAAAACCTATTTACAGAATACTGTCTTTGCCGATAATTATCAAGAACGCTGTCCTATAACTCTTGAAAAATACCCAGATCTATAAACTTTGTCTGAACGAAATTTTTGATGTCCATTCACTCTAAAAACTATCACCTGATATAGTTTGGCATTTGAAAGAAGAATGGCTTCTCATCCTGTAAGGAAACAACCGCTTCTCCGATGCCAAGATTCATTAGCTGCCAGTCCTCCACCGTATGACCTTCCCTCTGAACATTTAAATTATTCTGCTGTACACTGATACTGTGGTTCTGATAATTTTCCCCCAGACGTTTTACCACAAACTGGCGCGTATCATAATCACACAGCTTGAAGGATATCAGGTTCTGGAAAGAAGAAAGCGCGTTGTCTGCACCGGCTTCTCCATATATCTCCCGGATACCTGCAATGTTTTGCAGACCGCACATTACACGCACACCTGCGTCTGTTCCGGAGGGCGATCTGCCAAAGTTTACACTATTCGCAAGATGATCCAGACGCGGAAGCAACAGGGCTTCATCAAGAATCATGTATTTATTTCCAGTGTATTCTGATCTGCCATCCAGCGCATTTGCAAATGCCCGGTCGATCAGCATTCCATACATAGGTGCGATCAGGTTTCCTTTTCTCAGATCGTACTCTATAAAAATCACTTTTCTTTTTCCACTGTTCATAATATCACGCATAGAAAATTCCCGAACTGGATCTGCCTGCGCAAACGGTCCGATAAACAGTTTTCGGATCATTGCGCCAAGATAACTCATAACGCCCTGTGTCTGGTTTCCTTTGTTGCCGATATAATCCAGACAGCTTCTCAAATCCCACATATTCTCTTCTTCAAAAATCTTTCGCAGCTCATCCACTGTTTTTTGCTGAAAGAAATCCACCAGCCCACGATTATTCAATTTTGATGGATCTGACTGCCAGTAAGTACGCATCAGGTAGATCATACCTGCCGCAAGCAGCTGTGCCGACATTGCCGGGAAAACCGGCTGAATCTGACTGTCCATCGTCTTTGACAACTGTATTGCCAGCTCAAAGGCTTCATCATCTGATTCCGGCGTGTACACTAATCTACCATTGATTGCCCGCGGCATAACTTCCGCGAACAGATTATGGTAACTTGTAATATTTTTATAACTAGCTCCGACACCGATCACAATTCTTTCATTCACTGGGACGTAAGAAGCAAATTCACGCAAATAGTCTCCTTTTGGATCAAAGATAACCATTACTTCACCAGCTTTCAGTGTTTTCAGTATTGGTTTCACAAGCCCGTTAAAACAGGTTGTTTTCCCACTTCCGGGTGCGCCGACCACCAGTAAGCCGTATGCCAGCTGACGCTTACTGAATCCCCAGACTTTTCCATTTCCGGGATTCTGAAATGTCGCAAATGGATAATTGTCTGGATCCGCCGTCCATTCCGGCACCGGGTTTTCATCAATCGTCTGACCTAAAAGTGTCTGCGTGTATATTCTGCTATTTTTCGCTCCGTTCATGGAAGTTGCAATTTTTTTTCCTACAAAATCGTATGCCATAATTATTTGATACCTCCTTATCCTTACAGATCAAGTCCATCATCTACAGATTCGCCTTCGTTTGACATTCCGGTTCCACCGGCATGAGCAGCTGCGGAATCATCGCTGATACCGCCCTCCTGCAGATTACTTGTTCCAACAGACGCCTCGCTTTCACTCACAGTTTCGGTAGACTCATTACTTTCTACCGATGTCGCTGCTGTTCCCTGTGACGCCTGAAATGCTTCCACAGAATTCAGATAATTTTCACTCATCTCTGCGGTAGACGTAATTGCATCTTCCTGTGACATGGTCGGATCATTCTGTGCATGTTGATAATATGCATTCACCGAATCTCTAAGACTCTGATTGTATTCATCCAGTGTTACTGATTTTGGTTCAAATCCCACTTTTGTTTCCTCCTTTGAATCTACATTATTTGCTTCAATTTTGTCTGCTTCTACCTTGTTGTAAGCTGCATTTTGTAATTGCATGATACGATAGCTTTCAATCATCTCTGATTTCATTGCTTCCTCGGTGCGCGCATCTACAGGAACGTTCGTTTTAAAATATTCATTCTGCAAAATCTGACTGACATCTTTTACAAAATTTGGATTTTGAAACAGTTCTGTTGCTTCCCGTTCCCGCGCCTGATATCCTTTCATCTGCACGGATTTTTCATACGCCGTAAAAGAGTTTTCTGTGCCAAATTTTGAGGTGATCTGACTCAGGATGGCTACTGTCTTATTTTCCGAATTCAGATATGCGTCGCGCTCTGTCGGCTCGAAATAATAAAAATAATAACCAGATGGCGTGACGCCCGACACATATTGAGAACCGAGCTGGTATGTTCCGTCTTTTAGAACCGCGCTGTATGTAAAATCATTTGCCATGTACTCTTTTGCCAGATCCGTATCCGGTATGATAATCGTACCGTTAATGACCTGTTCCTGAAAGCAATGCTCATCTTCATGTAACACAGTGTTAAGTGCCTGAACATTATAATCTTCCATCTGATGATAAAAAACCTGACTGTTATATTCCACTGTCTGGATACCGAGTGTTGCCATATCGCGATTTAGCGTTATGTAACCATTTGCCGCATTGCCGCCTTCTGTTGCCGGAAGATTTCCAAACTGTACCTGCGGAGCGCCAACCATGCCTTTTTCCAGAGCATCGCGGTTCACCGTCTCCTGCAATAAATCCAGTTTTTCGGATTCCTCCAATCGGCTGTAAACAGATTCCCGGAACATTGCATAGAGCTGATCGTTATTTAATCTTGCATATTGTGTCGGATGGTCTCCAAATCCACTATTATTGTTGCTCATGGCTGGCTACCTCCGCATTTCCCAGATTGCGGGCTCTGCCTGCTTTGTTTCACCGTTTACTACCATCTGCATTAAGTGAAAGGCACGGAGGAAATCACGATTGCCCCAGATGTAAAGGATCATCGGCAGTGAGTAACCATCTACGAAAATGTCTGTCAGCGGACGATCTTCCACCCACTCACAGACATTTTGCGCCAATTGCTCTGGGCAATCCTGCTGGATCTGTGCTGCTTTCTCAAATGCTGCCTGCTCAGAAATGCCATATTCTGTTTTAATCTTTGCGGCAAGTTTTTGTGCATCTACCTGCTTCATAGCGTTAGCCTCCTTTCTGTCTAAACAAGCGGATATTCACAATCCGCTTACACTACTTGCTCATAACCAAATAGTTGCCATACTGCTTATCTGGTTAAATTGAACCACGTTCCAATCTTTTCAGCAGTACCACGTATTTTTTATTTTGAAACTTCATCGCACATAATATGAAACTGCCGCTCCATGAATCCTGTTCATGTAAGCGGCAGCATAATTATCTTTCTTATTTTGTATGAGGGCCTGGCTCCCTACATTGATATATTTTTGTCTCTCATTCATTGCTCTAGCTGGCTTCCATGATAACAGGCTTGATATGCTCCTTCCAGCACTCCCGGATCTTATCCGGATCCCCTTTGAAACTTCCTGCAACAAGCAAATCACCAGTTTCTGTAATGGCTGCTATGCTGCCGGAAGGACTTCCTGCCAGCGCAAGGATCTGGTTCTGTTCTGACCACTGTGAAACCTGTGATCTCCCACGATCAAGAAATGCTGCACACGATCCGGCTGCTTTTGTCTCACCACTTGCTGTCAGACCATAGAAGAAGACATTGTCTCCGGTGAGTGCTACGATATCCTCCCAGTTTTCTACCTCGCGTCTGGTATCATTTTCCTTCCCACAGAAACAAACACTGCCATCCTCTTTCACACCGGTAATGCAATCTCCAGAGACGGCAATTTCCGTGATCTTTGACCATTTGTTGAGCTGTTCCTGAACTGCTGGTTCACAACTACCGGCTCTTACTGTTCCATCATTATCCAAGCCGATAATACTGTGTTTTCCTGCACAGAGCTGTTTCATATTTTTCCATTTCAGAACATCCTGCCGGACAGAACCTGCCGCTACAATCTCGCCTGAAGCTGTAATGCCATAAGTACAGTTTGGCGCTGCCAGAATGTTTATAATGTCTTTCCAGCTATCAGTATTTTTCTGACCGTAACCATTGTCCTCTCCAAATATTTTTACAGAACCGTCTGTATACAGTACTGCGTAGTTTCGCTCGCTGGCTGAGAATGCCTGTACACCCTCCTCTTTCTGAAAATCTCCATTGCTATGTACCAGATAAAGCTGCTGATCCTGAAGATATGCGGTGCATCCGCCCGTTGCCCGGAAGCGGGCAGCAAGGTTTTTGCGTTTTTTATTGGTCAGTTTCTGTTTTTCATTTTTGACCTGTTCTGACCACAGATCGTAACTTTCTTTATCAGAGAACTTTGTTACAAAAGCAAGCGGGAATCCACATCCTCCGCAACTATATGTATTTGTTTCTTTTGCTTTGCCACAAACCGGGCAATGTTCCTGTTTACTCATAATCTGAAACCTCCTCAAACGGTTTTGGTTTTAAATGACTACGTTTTCTAAAATATATTTCACTGGGAGCACATAGTTAATTTCTTCAACCAGCTTGCTGTCTCCCTCAGTCTGGCTGCCACAAAGAATTCCAATAATTGTTCCGTCTTTCTTCGAAAATACCGGAGCCCCGGAGCATCCACGCTTTGCCTCCATATTGGCATTGATACGGCTCAGACCTCCTTTCGTCTGAACGGAGGATACAGCTCCCTGAAACAAGCTTATCTCCAGTTTATCCGGATCGTCGCTTAAACGGATCCCAAAAGGATATCCCCAAAGATAGATCGGTTCACCCGGAAGTGTCTTAGTATCAGCTGCTCTTAGCGGCAGAGAAGAATATTCTTCGTCTGTCGGAATTTTTAAAATAGCTGCATCCAGTTTTACATCTGACCAGCATACTTCTGCCTTTTTCCATACGGCTGCTTCACCATCCTGTGCAGCTCTTACCCGTACCTGAATTTCTTTTGCTTTGTCAATGACGTGGTTACAGGTGAGGATATGACCATCTCCGGTAATGATAGAACCGCTGCCATTTGATACGGAGCGCCCTTTTCTTGCACGGATGAACACAACACTTTGGGTCTGATCCATATATTCTTTCTCGTAATTAAAATTTTCTTTCGGAAGAGCTAATGTATCACCTGAAATCTGAAATGCTTCTTTTTCTTCTCTAACTTCCACGGAAGCATCCTCCAGATACTCCCTATACTGTTCCGGAATATGCTCCGGTGTGTAATAGCTGCGGGTTTCACCGGTAGCCTCATCTACGCGGTTTACCGGATTCTCCACCCAAGTCATACGCATGCTTTTCTCAAGATTTTCTGCTTCACGGGCGTTAGCAAAATGTGGCAGATCGGCCGCGATCATATTTGTGAAAATCTTTTTAACCTGTTCCTTCATGTCGTCTTCTAAATAAAATCTCTTATTCTGACACATGCTTTCAAATATCTGTAACAATTCTTCCGCAGTATAATCCGGAATCAGATAATTTTCACCAAACCGTGAATAAAAACCCGGATTACTATCAAGAAATGTTTCCATTTCTGCGGGATATCCGGCAGCAACGACTGCGAATTCGCCCATGTGATCCGTCATCTGTTCCAGAATCGTATCGATTGTTTCCTGTCCAAAATCGTTACCGGAATCTTCGCTGCGTTTGAGCATGTATGCCTCATCGATAAAAAGTACGCCTCCCATTGCACGTTCAATCACCTTCTGCGTCTTGATGGCAGTCTGTCCAACGTATCCTGCAACAAGATCGGCTCTTGTGACCTTTACCACATGTCCGCGCGGTAAAAAGCCTGCTTCCTTATACGCTTTTCCAATGAGCTTTGCGACAGTTGTTTTTCCAACACCAGGATTTCCACGTAAAACCATATGCAGATTCAGCTCATCCAGTAAATCTTCACGCCCGGCCTTTACTGCGTTTTCCTGTAATTTCAGTAAGTTTTTCAATTTTTCTTTCACTCCGGAAAAACCAACCATGCTTTCAATTTCTTCCATTGCAGTTCGGGTATCTTCCTTCTTCAGAGGTGTTCTGGTGTAGCGAACCATATCTGCCGGAATATCTGCACCGGTTAATTCACATTCCTTTACATGTTCCCGTACATAATCCTCTCCATGCTCGCTGATCAAACGATCAATCTGAGCGTCCAAACTAGCCGTAAGGAAGTGGTTGCGAATAAAGCGTGCATTTCCAAAATCTTTTTCTTTTCCGTGATGTTTCACATATCTGGTTAAAGCACGAAGCGCATTTTCTCTGTATTCTGCATTTGCTGTGATTCCTTTCGCCTTCAGCATTCCCATCAGAATTTCTGTCAATTCTTCTCCTGTATAATTGTCAAAGCGAATGGTCTGTTTGAACCGGTTCTTATAGCCCGGATTATGTTCGATCAGATCATTCATTTCATCCTCGTAACCAGCAACAATAACACAGAGTCTGTCGTGATTGTTTTCCATATAAGAAAGCAAAGCGCCTAAAACACTTTCTCCACGCCCTGTTTTATCCTGCTCTAACAGATATGCTTCATCAATAAACAGAATGCCGTCCAATGCTTTTTTCGCAACTTCGACAAAATTACCATTGTTTTCTCTGTTAAATACCTCGTTCATCAGATCTGTAGCTGTGTATTCCACCACATGACCTCGTTTTAACATCCCAAGGTTTCTCATAATCTGACCAAAATAACGGGCTACGGTTGTCTTTCCTGTGCCGGGATTACCAATAAAAATGTAATGTCCCGGATCACTCTGTCGTCCGCTGATCATTCGGTTACGAATGGTATTCACCATTTCCTTTACATTAGCAAGTCCCACCATATTCTGAAGGTTTTCTAACACTTTTTTACGTGATTCAGAAATAGGCTGTAAATGTTTCTCGAACTCTTTTGGAATATGTCTGATATCAAGGATGCCGTATTCAATATCATTTTCACGAACGGTTTCTTTCGCTGCATCGTTACTGTATGCCCGGCCCATATCATTGATGAGGTTTACAGCTTCCCTTGCATTTCCCCACTCTTCCGGATCTGCTGTTTCTACCCAGTTTTCACAGAAATCCGGAAGCAGGTTCTCCAGATCCTCTGAAAAACGGAAGTGCTGTTTCTTCGCATGAAATTTCAGGATTTCACACATTTCAGAAGGTGCGTATGGCTCGATGTTCATTTTCAATTTAAAACGGCTTGCAAGTCCCGGATTCGATTTGATAAAGACCGCTGTCTCTTCTGGGTATCCCGCCGCCACAACAACAAATTTGCCTTTGTACTCGTCCATTAATTTGCAAAGAGTATCGATTGCTTCCTGACCGAAGTCTGCTTCGCTGTTACCCGCACGTTTGAGGGCATAAACCTCATCAATAAAAAGCACACCTCCCATCGCTTCTTCCACTTTCTGTCTTACCAGAAGTGCTGTTTGTCCGATATAACCACCGACAAGTTCCGAACGATCTGTTTCCACTACATGTCCACTTTTTAAATATCCCATTTCAAAAAATAACTGACCAAGCAATTTTGCCACCGTTGTCTTTCCAACCCCCGGAGGACCGGTAAGCACAACATGCAACATTTCTTCTTCCTTTTTCTCATCCGGATCGTCCAAATCCGGCTGCAATCTGGATACCGTCAGATATGGTAGTGCTGCCAATGGTGAACGGTCTTTTGTTTCATAGGATGCCAACTTTTTTTTGACCATTGTCATACCAATAAGTTTGGCGAGCTGTTCTTTTGCTGATTCTGGTCTCTTTGTACCAAGCAATTCATAACAACTGTCTTTATCCAGCAATTTTTCCTTTTCAAATCCGCGAAGTCTTGTATACAGTTCCTTGATACGAACCGGCTGCTCACTTAACTGCAATGCCTGATAAAGTGCCACTGCAACTTCGGCCAGCTCACTGAGGCGAATCTTCAATCCATAATTAATCTTCATATACATGAGCATATTTTTCAGCTCGATCGCATTCGGAGAAGGAATGTTGATAATATTATTTAATGCATCTTTATTTTCTTCGACCATTTTTTTCACTTCATAAATACTCGCCAGATCGTTATCTGTATAAATAAATATCATGATATTCTGATTTTCACTTCCAAGACGCTCATAACCTGCGGTAAGAGAATGCAGTGGGTCGGATCCAAACTCCTGCAAAAATGTGGTCGGATCATTGATCACAACTGCGGTTTTAATTGCCGCATTATACATATAAGCATCCATCTGACGTTTTACAAAGGTGTTATCTGTCATTCCAAGATGCAGTGGACCTCCCACAGTATTTTTCACCAGCACACCGGAATGTGCACCGGCTTTCCAGCTCTGGTCTTCAGATACCGTATCCTCTGGCTCCTGCTGTACTGCACCTTCCTGTGGCACAGCAGATGGTAACGCGGTATCTGCTACGGCACTTCCCATACGATGTGCATTACGTCCGCGTCTTAATCCTTTCCCGGAGCGCGGTTCTGTCGAAGCACCTGCATTGGTTTTTGTTGGACTCTCTTTCTTCGTTGTCTTCAATAATTTGAAAGATTCATCGTCATAACAATATAACTTCTGATCATTGTCAAAAAACACAATACGTTCATATCCGTTTCTTTTGAGTTCCTGCCAGATTGCCTGCTCAATATTCATTTTTACGCCACTGTCTGTGTAAAATTCATCTGCAGTCTTGCCGGTAATAAAAAACAAACGTTTCCAGGAATTTTCAGCTGAAAAATAACTATTTGTATTTGCCATTGTCCTATTCTCCTTCTCTAGCGATTCATCTCATTCATATATTTTTACTTCGTAGAAGCTACCGGTGCTTTCTGTGTACGTCTCACGCGTGAGGTCACAGTATCTGTCTGTACTGCTCCCACCGGTTTCGTCGCTCTCACTTTCTCATCGCCACGCTCAACAGCTGTCATATCACTCACTCTCGCTACTTCCTGCGGTGTATGATCTCCATAACGACCGGAACATGCGGCGAAAGAGCATCCCTCCAGACCGGCACTTCTGAGTTTTTCTGCAACTTCCTGAGCAATACGGTCTCTTGTTACCGGATTGTTGTCGGCATTTCCAACAATGAGTTCAATATGATTCGTCACTACGCCACCCTCATCCGGGATAGGCGTGATCACAACTGCCACCTGATCGCGGGTAACCGGATTTTGAAAAAGTGCATGATACTCTTCGCGGTCTTCTCTGGCAAAGAATTCACCATCCGCATCCATCATCTCGTAATTATCGTCCAGAATAGCTCCGATCTTGGAAGCTGTCTCATAACGTGAGACTGACATTGCAACATTGATGTGTGCTGCATTTTCAAGCAACAGCAACTGTTCCTGCAGGGAATAAAGTTCTTCCTCTGCCTCCTGAAGCTGTGGCAGTTTCATTTCCTCTGCATGTTCTAAGTAAGCACGGGCAGTCGCAATCTGGTTCCTCAAAATAATCAACTGACCAAATGTCCAATAATCAATGCCGTTGTTGTACTGGTAAGTACCTTCTTCTGTATCAATTTCATAGACTCTGTGCTCTGCCTCCTCCAATGCTTCCAGAAGCTGTCTCTCTCTTGTGCGGACACTGTTGTACTGGTAGTTCCACTCCAATGCGGCCAGTGCCAGCTCCTCTTTCATATCCATCGCACCGTAAAAGGCTTCGCGTCCTGCCATGATCGCAGACTGGTACTGACCGCCTGTTACATCATCGCCTGCCTGACGGATCTTGCGTTCCAGAAGTCCGATCTCGCGGTCATCTAACAACTGTGGCTGAAAGGTCTCACGGATCTGTGTTATCATGCGTGCCGCTTCCTGTGCCCAGTATACTGCCAGTTCACGGTCTCCCTGCTCACGCTCTGCGATCTGCTGTGCAAGTGTATTGACGGTTCTGTTTACCTCATTGATCTGACCTTCCAGTTTGCTGCTAACCTGAGCCAGCGCACGGGAAGCTTCTTCTTTCTGTTCACGGATTTTCTGATCTGTCTCTGCCCGAAGCTGTGAGATGCTTCTTCTCATTTCACGGCGATTGCGGCCAATCTCTGCCTGAAGCTCCTGCTGTGCTTCCTGATGTTCTGCCTCCAGGCGGTGAACCTGCTGGCTGTGCTGACGCTGCATTGCCTCAATTTTGGTATTCTGTAAACGCTCGCGTTCTTTTACCTGTGCATCCAGACGCTGTACTGCCGCACTCATCTGGCTCACTTTTCTGTCGGCATCCTGCTGCTGCTGACGAATCTGACGTGACAGACGTTCATTCTCTCTCTGTACACGGCGTAACACGTTCTCTCTTTCTCTTCTCAATACATCACGCTGTGCGCTTGTACCGTTCAATTCTGCTGTCAGTCTCTCAATTCTGTTTCTCTGCTCTCTGATCTGGCGCTGTTCTGCTGTCTCATAATAACTCATATTCCTGTCTCCTTTTCCGCTTTGTGTTCTCCTTAAAAACCAATCTGTTTTACTCTTTTAAACATATTCTTTGGTGGTACTCCAACGATTCTGATTTTTTCTTCCTCATAAAACATTTCTATTTCTGCAGGTTTTGTTCCAATCTGTTTTGCGTATTCTGCATATCGGTCTGTCAATGGAATGGCACGCTGATTGGATGATCCTCTGAGGTTTTTAGAATCGTTTAATTCCTCCATGTAAGGGCCATCCACCAGCAGATCACATTGTTCCAATAGCAGTTTATAATCTGGGTTATCTGCCTCCTGCAATTCTTCAATGGTAAATCCGGTGTAGATCATCACACCCAGATCCGTTTTCTTTCGAACTTCCTGAATTAAGTCTGCCAGTGCTTTTGCCTGTAAAAATGGCTCTCCGCCGCTGATCGTCAATCCATGTCTGTCAGACTTTACAATCTCCTCTGCCAGCTGTTTCGTATCTGTAGAAAAACCACCATTGGGCTTCTGACTTTCTGCTGTCATACATCCCGGACAGCTGCGGGAGCATCCCTGTGTCCATACGACAAAACGTGTGCCAGGTCCCAGTTTCGTTACCCCGTCTCTTTTCGCATGTAACTGAATCTTCATGACTTTATACACCCCCTGCCTTTCTTCTGGTTTCGATTTTATTTTGCAGCTCTGCGACATCCTGACTGACATTTTTCAGGAAACGGTCATAGCCTTTCATTAACTGTTCTGCCTGCTGATTCATTGCTTCCAGCTTATTGGAAAAACTTTCAATATTGACATAACCATCTTCAGAAACGGCATCCTGAATTCTTTTTAATTCTGTCTGATAAGCAGACAATTCAGCGTAAGAATCTTTTGCATTTTCCACGTTGCGGATCATCTTCTGCATGTCTTCCTCAAATGCAGCGTGTATATCTGCTGTCATTTCTGCTTCTTTCCTGTCAAACATACTTTTATTTGTGACATAAAAAGCATTCATTTTCTTTGAAATCCCAATGTATCCGGGATAAATATTGTCAAATATTTCTGCCGTCATCTCATCTGCCAGAGCATTTTCCGCTTCCCGTAATAATGCGGAACAAGTTGCCAGAATAGATACGACCGTTTCCTCTGCATCATCTTCCATTATAAACAGCGTTGCCTGACGCTCTAACTGACGTTTTAATAATTCACGTTTCTGTACATTCATCTGTCTCTCACCTTCCTGTTCTCTGTTTTGTCCTATCAGCTACTGTTCCAGTTCAAGTGGAATGCTATGTGTCATCTCATCTGCATCCGCAGCAGCATGTCTGCGAACAAGCAAGAAGTCTGTTCCCTCCTGTTTTTCAACTCCCAGATCCAATAATCCCAACGACTCCGTCAACCATGTATCCGGAAGCGTATATTCCTTTTTCTCATTATCGATACGAAGAACGATGGAACTCTTCAGATGGAACAGAACAGGTTCCAGATAAGACACTTTCTGCACGCCCTGACCTTTTTCTGCTAAAAGTAAAAATGCTTCTGACTGCGTATCCGGATCAAAAACAACCAGCTTATAAGTATGATGTGCAGCATGTTTCTCTTTCTCTAAATTTATGCCGCTTTCTACAATCTCTGCATAGGGAACATCTAATCCTTCATTCAGGAATCGTTCATCCGGGAGCATGGAATCGGTGGAAAAGAATCTTTTAATCTCATGCATTACCCAGAACAGTTCCTGTGCCTGTCCCAGAACAACAATTCCTGTATCTGCCAGTGTCGCTTCATCAATCTGTTCTTTGATCTGGTTGATAAGATTTTCCAGTTTTTCTTTTACCGGCTGCATTGCAGTTTCGAATGCAGCACAGCTAATCTTATTTTCGGAAAACTGATATAATGTCTTGTTTACTGCACGGTCAGAAAGAAGATAATTACGCATGATATTGTCTGCCTTGGAACGCTGTGACTCCAGTTCAGAAACAATTTGTTCTCTTTCGGTTCCACCTGCCAGTTTCTGCAGATTTTCAATACAAAGATCCCATAAATCCGTCTGTGTAGTATCCCAGTTGTGAATCAGCTTTGTTTCTTTCTGACCACAGGTACAAAATCCTGCGGAGCACTGCTCCAGATCCAGGATCAGATAATTTCTTTCCTCTGTAACTTCTGTCTGTGCAGTTGTATTTTCATGCGCATACATTGTTGCCGCTTCATATTTGGAAATATGTTTTTCATCCATATCTTATCCCTCCTTACTCATCTCAATCTTGACAACTGCCGGGATCACTACCTCATCGTCGGCCTGATTTGCTGCTTTTTTTGCAACTCCGGGCACGACACAGGTAACAACGTGTCCACCGGTGCACTCAGCTTCGTTTTCAGGAAGATGCCACAAAGCGTCATACATCTCACCTGCTTCCGGGTAATATACATACATGTCTAATCCACGAAGGGAGCTCTCAAAACGATGTAAAAATGTAGATAATGTTTTTTTTAATTTATCCAATTCTTCTAATGTATTTGCTGATGTGCTTTCTGCAAGGAGTTCTGTACGGATCAGTGGATCTACATTCACCAGACGGTAAAGCTCCTGAAAATTCTGTGCGATAGGCTCATACTCCACCGGATATAATGCTTTCTGCCAGGAATGAATGTTTGTGTAAAAATCTGACTTCGCATTCTCAAGCTTCTCGATGTTGTCCTCCAATGCTGCAATAAACTTTGCCTGAACAATATTTGTATTTGCACACATCTCATCATGAATCTCAGCCGCACGTTTTTCTTTTGCAAAATAGTTTTCTAACCACTGACTTACATCCATATTCACTTCTCTCTTGTAACAATTCTGTCTGGTTTTCAGATATGTATCCAGACGTTTTTTTCTCTCATCTTCACTTTTATCGCGCTGTTCTCTCTCCTTACGTACCTCCTCCTTTGCCTCATTTCTGATTTTTTCTGCTTCTGCCTTTGCTTCGTTAATCAGCTTGTCTGCCTCTGCTTTTGCCGCGTTGATTGCCTGATACTTGATCTGTTCTGCCTGTACCTCCGGATTGATTAACATACCTTTTACCTCTCTGAGTTCCTTGGTCATCTCTGCCAACTTATCTAAGATATTTTTATCATTTGTCACACCGCCATAATAATTTCCAAATGCCATTTTTCATTTCTCCTTCTATTCCTCTGTCAGTTTTTTCCACTCATCTGTAGTAGATTTTGTATAATGTTCGCCGTTATCACTCTCGATATCTACCTGCACTCCGTAGTTTTCCTGTGCGGTTAACGTTAAGTTGTACTTTGTTCCTTTTTTGACGTGAAATGGAATCCAGACAATGCCGTCACAGTTATGTTCTGTATCTGTCTCCAGCACCTGATTCTTCTCTTTGGACTGGAAAATCTTGATCACAATTCTCGATGACTGGCTGACAAATGAGATTGGTTCTGATCGGAACGGTCTTGTCTGACCACTGGTTACCAGAAAACGGATCTCCCCTTCCAGCTTACCCTCTGATGGATACCAGACACCATAGCAACGGTCTGTCTGCTGTTCCAGTACTGGATTTGTATTTTTCACATTGTCATCTTCTTCCTCTGTAACAGGGGTTTTTTCTTCTGTTTCTATTTCTTTGGTTTTTGCTTCTTCCTCTGTATCTTCCTTATGTGCAACGCCGTATGCAAAACGGGATGCTCCGAAAGACACTGCCTCACTTGTTCTGTGCATGATGATCGGATATTTATCTGCTACCAGTTTTTTCAGATTCGCGCTGATCATCGGCATCTGGCTTCCGCCGCCCGAAAGAACGATTGCATCCATTGTAATTCCACCTTCTGCCGCTTCCTCCAGCATTTTCTGCACCAGTTCCAGTGTCTGAAATACAAGAGGTTCACTCAGTTTTTCAAAGCGTTCCCTAGTAATCTCTACCTCACAGTATTCGTTCTGCTGATTCATGACAGATGCCACATAAATGTCATCGTCCGTCAAAGCGATCTTCGCTTTCACTGCTTCACGCATGATTTCTGCTCTCTGAATCTCATTCTGAGGTTCAAATCCATACTGTTTCTGCAATACAGATAAAAGTTCCTGATATAAGACGTTGTCGAAATCTTTTCCACCGACTTCCTCCAGTCCGTCTTTCGCATGCATTTTATACGGAGTTCCCTCATTCTGAGCCGTCACGATAGCAGTATCGAAGGTTCCATGCCCCAGGTCATAGACCAGTACCGTAAACTCATTTTTCTTGATACGGATCTGCTCCGGTGCAATATGCTGCATATAATGAAGATAATCAATTGCTACTGCTGCAGGCTCCGGCAGTCTGTTCAAGACCTGAATCGGTTTCCCATTTATCTCAACCTTTCCCAGATTTTCCTGCATGATCTCCAACACGGGCACGTTGTCGGCAAACGCTGCCGGAAATGTAAATACTACATTATAAACTGGTGGAAGACCTTTATTTGCAAGCTCCTTTTCTGCCAACACAAGCAAATCATGTGCTGTTGCAGCATAAATGTGACCTGCCTGTACCGGTCTCTCAATTCCCGGAATCTTAAGTGTAAGTTCCGGCAGGCGGGTTTTTGCCGCATACACCAACTGCTGTGGATTTCTGGCGTATTTCTGTTCTGCTGCTCTGCCCTCAGAAAAGACATCGATCTGCTCTCCATCCGGTGGAAGCACATAGGCCGTTGTTGGCATTCCCTGTGTGGAAAGAGAAGCAGGAAGCAGCGGAATCGGATCGTTCTTCGGGCTTTCCAGCAGGGATACATAGCCGTATCCATTACCGATATCCAATCCTAATACTCTGTTTTTATTCTCTGATTTTTCTGATCTGGCCATCATTTATCCTCCTGTTATTATGATTTAATAAGACTGCCATGCGAAGCATGTGTAGATCACGATCATGAACTGCAAGTTCATGATATACTAAGATTTTTCAGTTCCACTGTACTCTCGATCGGTTTCTCCGGATGATCTGCCTCGTGCGCTTCAATTGTCAGTACTCCCAATTTATCAATACAAAGGCGACTCTCGTTGCGGGTGCCTTTCGGGACTCCTCTTCCATGGTCCAGAGAGACTTTCATAATCTCGGTGTAATCCTCTGCCACCTGTTCTGAATTCGGATGTGCTTTATTTGCTTCGTATACGGAAAATCCGGAGTATCTCTGATCTTCATGGAGTGTTGTTGAATTCTGATAGGCTGCCTGAAACGGAATTGGTGTTCCGGCAGGGATATAGGTGGAAATATAACCGCTCTCATCATCGACACTATGATAGAATCGAATTCCAATGTCATATCCTACTCGTGTCTGAACAACAGAAGCAGCTTCTGCCTTTTCAGCAATATCACTCATCGCTTCTGCAGTACCATAACGTGCAACCCCATCGGCAATGGCTCGGCTTGGATTGGAAATCTGGATTTTATCCTTATATTCCGGAAGCACCTCATCTAATGCATGTTTGACCATCGGCATTTGACTCGCTCCACCCGTCAAAATGATTATTTCTGGCTTCTGGTTTAGATGTCTATTAAGAATATTTTCTGTCGCTTTCATTGTTCTCATCAGCAACTCACTGGAAGCATCCTCAAACTCTTCACGTGTGATACTTACTGTCAGATATTCGTTGTTATAGAGCAATTCCACTTCTGTGTAGGTATCGGACGTTAACTCCTTTTTGGCCTTTACAGCGTCTACCCGAAGTGATGCTTCGTGCGGTCGATTCAGCTGAATCTGATATTTCGCCTGAAATTTCTGTACGATTAACTCATACATAATGTCATCGAACTCTCCACCTCCCACATCTTCCAGACCGTCTTTGTCCAAAATGTCATAATAATAGTCTCCATCACCGCTTGTTCTTCCTTTTGGGTACAGCGCTACCAGCGCAAGATCAAAGGTACCTCCGCCCAGATCATAAACTAATGCAATCGTATCTTCATTCGTACCAAATTTAGCCAGATAATCCAGTCCTGCCGCTGCCGGTTCCGCAATAGTGCCACTCACATGTACCTGTGTTCCATCGGCAAGAGACGCCTTCTCTGCCAGTTCGATCAATCTCTGTCTCTGCGCACTGGTATACGTTGCCGGATAACTCAGGGCAATCTCATTTGTTGTCATCTGCCAGCCTGACTGAAGCTTTTTATTGGCAGCTCTCACACAATGCTGAATAACCTCTGTAATTGCTTCATCGTAGGAAATCTCTTTACCATCCAGTGTCATTGTTTCGCCAAGATGGCGTTTCAGACGATTGACTCTGTTTTCCACGGGCTTTGCGCGTCCACGTACTGCTGCGTCCCCGCAAAGAATACCTGTTTCTTCTGAGTAAAAGAACACACTTGGGATTCCTTCATTTAATCCTGCGGGGAGCAGATCATGTACATTTCCTCCAAGTTTGGTTTTATCGTCAAAATCTGAAATATAACTCAGGAATGAATAACAGTTACCAAAATCCATACCGATCACCGGTTTATTTTTTGCTTTACTTTTTCTTTCCATTTCACACACTCCTTTATGATGTTTTTTCTATGGTTTCTTATTTATCACTTATCATTTTTATTTATCTGAATACCGTTTTCAGAGCATATCCTATGCCAAACAGTATGAGCAGTATCGGCATAATGCCATTGATCAATACTCCGGTATGACTTACAAATGCTTCCGCAATAAAAGCGTGATAGCGGATACAGCTTGCCACAAACAAAATACCTAACGCAGCTGCCCATCCGATCAGGAAACGTCTCGCTGCCATCCAGATTTCCCACATCTCATAACCCATTCTTACCACCTCCAAAATCGACTTCTGATTCTCCAACGCAAGCGGAGAAGCAGATATGCAATCACAGCAATCACAACAAATGCGATCACACCATAGGAACAGATTTTTGCTGCAAATACGGCCATCGCCGCCATAATACGGTTCAGGTTTACCAGCATCACGATTGCCAGGATCACAGATAAAATTCCCAGGATTCTTGTCACAAGCTGTGCCGGTGACAGATTATGGATTCCGGACATTCTGCCCGATCCATTTCCAAAAATATCTCGTCTACGTCTCATCTTTCCTATTTCCCTCCTTATTCGTTAACCGATACGCTACTCCAGACTGCATAAAGACTTCGGTCGGAACCAGAAAAATGTTGTTACTTTCCATGGTTTTCACTGCCAGATAATCAGCGACTGTTCCCCAGCGTGATGGTGTCTGGTACAAATCGTTACTTTGTACACGCAGACGCTGTTCTGACTGAATCTGCCAGTTGACTGCTTTTTGAAAAGTAAAAAACAGATGCGGCGGTGTGCCTGCCGTTGGTGCCGGGAAATAATGCTGATAGGTACTGAATAACCGTTCTGACACCACATCGGTAGCTGCAGGTGTCTGCTGTGGAAACATCACAACATTTGCAAATGCAAGATCTGCTGCTTCCGGAAGCCATTTCACCGGATTCTGTGCCAGAAACATCAGCTCGATCCGCCCCTGCATTTTTTCTCTCAGAAGATATCTCAGTAACTCGTCTTCTTCATTTTCAAAAATCATCTCATCCAGGATCACTCTCAGGCGGGTTCCCTGTTTCAGACAGTTGTACAGTTCTTCTTTCAAACAGGTATTTAAAATCTGATAATCTCTGGAAGCAGTATAGAAAGCAAACAGTCTGCCATGTTCTCTGATCCCTGTTGCAAAGCTGTAACCGGCGTCATTTCCGGGAGTATAGACTTCCTCAAATACTTCCTCCAGTTTTCCACAGATTCTTCTCAGAACAATGCCTGCCTCGTGATTGCTTCGAATGTTATCCTCCACCACATTGGAGAGACCACATTCCATTGCAACCTCTGAGATCACATCATCGTCTTCCTCTAACAGACCTGTCATAGCCGGCAGAGAAACCGGATATTTTGCAGCAACGATGTCCAGTAAAGCTGCTGTGTAAATCATTACTTTTCCGATTAAAACTCCGATTCCCATTTTCTCTGCTGCAAGGCTTACAAATCTCTGGATCTGCTGCTTTGACATTCCAAGAAACGGATGGTATATTTTTTCTGATGGACTTGCAATTCTCACGTTTGAGATCACTCCCTGTGTTCTCCGTCTCTGAAGTTCTGTAAATACCCCCGGATGACCGGAAAGTAAAATGATGGGCATGTCTGCTTTTTCCATACAGCTTTCCACCAGGTTCAGGATCATTTCCTGATCACCGGCGCTTTCACCGGAAACAAGCAGATCACCACGTATGTTCTGAAAAAAACTGCGATTGTCAATGCTTCCTTCAAACACGTTTCTTTTTCTATTCAAGTGCTCACACTCTCGTGTAATTCTTCCTCTGTTACTCATGTTGTTCTCCTTTTGCTCGCGCTCTCTTTGGAACAATTTCACAATATCGAATTTCTTCTCGTTCAAACAGGATGTTCTGTCTTCCTTTTTGCAACCAAAATTCTGAAACCCCGAAATTTTATGAAACTCCCTGCTAAATTGCGCTCATCAGATCATGAAAACCTGTGGTTTTTGAAACCACGCAAGAGGTTGAAACCGCAAAAAAATTTGAAACTATGTAAGAGTTCAAACCTGTTTTTCCGAAAAATGGCATAAAAAAAGAAGCGACATGCTTTTTTCTTACATCTCGCTTCTTTCAATTCTAAGTTTTTTCTATTTTTCAATTCAAACCTATTGATTCGAATATATTTTTTATACATTTACTCCGGCTATTCTTTACACCGGAACGTAACTTTCACCCGGAACAGATCATCCTCCAGACTGATTTCAAATTTGCCTCCCATCAGTTCGGTGAGCATTTTTGAAATAGACAGTCCCAGACCGCTTCCTTCGGTGCTGCGGGATTCATCCCCGCGCACAAACCGTTCTGCCAGTGCATCCGCATCCACATTCAATAATTTTTCGGATATGTTTTTCATGGTAAAAGATGCTTCGTAACCATCCTTTGCCACTTCCACATATACGCGGGTATCCGGCATCGCATACTTCGCAGTGTTATTGTACAGATTTCCGATGACACGCCAAAGCTGCCGTCCGTCTGCATAGATCATCACAGCTTCCTTCGGGAATTTACTGATCACGTTCAGACCTTTCTGCTCCAGCTTCTCATTGAATTCGCCGCCTGTCTGACGCACCAGTTCCACCAGATCAATATCATCCATCTGCAATGTGACATTTCCGGAGGAAATACGGGACACATCCACCAGATCTTCCATCAGCTGTTTTAACCGCATCGCTTTGGATTCCAGTACTTCAATATAAGCTTCCGCGTTCGGGTTATCAATTTTCTCCCGGCGCAACAGACCAATATAATTGATGATGGAAGTCAGCGGTGTTTTGATATCATGGGAGATATTTGTGATCATATTTGCCTTCATGCGCTCATCCCGCACACTCTCACCAATGGCATTTGCCAGACCTTCACTGATATGATTGATGCCCTCTGCCAGCTGATATTCGTCTCCCTGATATTCTACCAGATTCAGCTTATAATCAAATTTTCCCTGAGTGATCTGGTCGATTCCTTCCAGTATTTTCCGCCGCTGAATGACACGCTGTGAAAAATAGATCAGCGTAAATAGCAGGAAAATAATCAGCAAAATATATGCCCAGACAAATCCACAGTGAAATGCCAGATATCCAACTGCCACATTGGACAGAATTACGCCCCAGATGATCAAAGTCATCCGGTTTCCAAGATAACGGTTATGCAGGGTATCCTTCAGATTAACGATCAGCCAGTTCAGATAGCTGTTTTCAAAAAACGTATCTGCTTTGACACGGCGCACCAGACTTAAATACATTCCCATAAACGCACAATTGCCCAGCACCGTAAACGTCCCAACGATCACCATGCGTCCCATGACACCATAATCCTGATGATGTACCCGCATGCCAAGCGCTGCCAGCGCCACGCTGAATACAAATAGCAGCGCGATCGGGATTTCCGTCCGCAGCTTATCAAAATTGGTCAGATGGATTTCCGTATCTTCACTTCGTTTTGCAGCAGCAACGGTCATATAACACAGTCCCACAAGCCAGACTACGATGCCAGCCGCTGCCAGCACAAGACTTCGCTGCGCCCATGGGAACAGCTTATCAAATTCCCGTTTTGCAACCGCAAGGTCATCCTCCTGCGGGAAATTCACATCCACGGCAACGATCAGCGTAAAATCACCTTTTTGCAGTTCATTATACTGTGCCATATTCTGATAATAGTTATTTTCAATTCCACCGATATTCGTCTCAAAACGGAAGGTCTTGTTATTATAGCTCAGATACCGGCCATAATTGACTGCTTTCTCATAAGCATCCTCCTGTTTTTTTACATCACGCATATTGGTCACATAGGTACCGTCTTTCAAATTTCCCAGCCAGTAATACACATTTGTATTATTCTGATCATATTTATTGTTGTATATTTTATAATCTGAAATCTGCTCCTGAGAAGCATTCACTGTCTCTGGACGGTTTTCATCATATACTCCATCCGTCTCAAATTGTTCCTTCAGGTTCAGATAATCCGATAACTGCATCATCTGCTTCGAAAAGGTTCGCTCAAAATATCCGGATTCCACAAAGGACGAATTTTGCAAATCTCCCATGTTCAGCATATTCTGATTGACACAGGTGCTGAAAAGCACAATGCTGACCGAAGCCATCACAGCCGCGATCATCTGCAGACCGATTACGATCGCCTTTGCCAGAGATGAATAACGCTTTCTGTTCTGTTCCATCGACTACCTCGGTTCTATCTTCTCAATCTTGTATCCAACGCCCCAGACTACTTTCAGGTACTGTGGATCTTTTGGATTAATCTCAATTTTTTCTCTGATATGGCGAATATGTACCGCTACCGTATTATCCGCTCCGATTGCTTCTTCATTCCAGATACTTTCATAGATCTGGTTGATGGAAAATACTTTGCCCTGATTTTTCACCAGAAGCAGCAAAATATTATATTCGATTGGTGTCAGGCGCACATTCTGACCGTCCACAGTCACTTCTTTCAGATCATCGTTGATGGCAAGTCCGCCGGTCTGAAATACTTTACTGGACTCGGTTGCATTGCCAAGTTTTGTATAACGGCGCATCTGAGAATTTACCCTTGCGACCAGTTCCAGCGGATTAAACGGTTTTGATACATAATCGTCAGCTCCGACATTTAAGCCCAGAATCTTATCCGAATCTGCGGTCTTTGCAGACAACACAATGATCGGCATGTTACTTTCTTCACGAATTTTTAAAATTGCACGGATTCCATCCAGACGCGGCATCATCACATCAATGATCACTAACTGTATGTCTTCTTTTTTCAGTACCTCCAGCGCCTGCACACCGTCATACGCCTTATAAACCTGATACCCTTCCTGCTGCAGATAAATTTCAATGGAATCAACGATGGAAGTGTCATCATCGCATACTAAAATATTGTTCAAAGGATTTCCTCCTATTCTTCTTTACCGAAAATCAGGTCTTTCAAAATGGAACTTGCATCTCGTTTTTCTTTTTTCCGATTCTCGTATTGCTCTTGTTCCTGTAAAAGTTCATCCTCCCGTACCGCACGGCGTATGGATGCTTCATCCGGAAATTCAGGATTCGGATATTCCTGCTGTTCCTCTGTTGATTCTGTACCACTTTCCGGATGCTTCTGCTGTGCTTCCTGACTTGCTTTCCACTTAAAATAAGCTGCATTGGTATTGATCTTGATATCCGGTTTTTCCACTGGTGCTCCATCTGACAAAATATCCTCCGGTCTCTTTGTTCCGGAATTTTCAAAATACTGTTCATTCACCTTAATGTCAGGCTCAGATGGTGGAATGTACATCATGTTTCGGGCATACTGCACACCTGCCTCTTTTTCCGCCTCCAGATCACGGTTTTTCCGCGCCCGCTGACGGTTGATATCATCAATAATTGACAGATATTTCTTCGTATCTGCCAGATCTGCCAGTTGTCCCTGCAATTCATTTTCATGGGACTGCAGCTTATCCTTCTGTTCCCGCAGATCCTTTTTAAACTGCATAAACAGATCATTCATGGAATCGTTGGTCTGATCCATCAGATCACGGATGGCTCCGATCATATCTGCGGTGTAAATGACGGATGCTGCATACACATCCTCTGCATTGGAATTTGCCGCTTCAATGATCTCATCGCCTTTTTTGCGAAACGCCCGCTCCGCATTGTTTCTGCTCTGTCGTGTCTGCTCATACTGATCCATCATATCGTAAATCCCCTGATTCAGCCGATCCAGCAATCCCAGAAATTTCTTTCGATCGATAATTACTTTATCCGGATGTCCGTCCACCATCTCACTTTTTGAAAACGTAACATGAATTTCTTTTAACACCCGCTCTACTTTATCCTGTGGACTCATTCTTTCCTTAATTTCTCCTTCTTCTTTTTCCTTTCCTGAATAACATATTTCTGGATATAACATACAGAGTTTTTCCTCTGTACCCGATTAAAACATTCTGTTCTTCAGATTCTAATCTCCTTCTATACCTCGATCAGTTCGTACTGATCTGTACCAAGTCCGATTTTTACTGCATGCTCGATGCAGCTTCTCCAGTTGGTATCCGGATGATTGTAATAAAAATGATCATGTCCATGTTCACAATTACAGTCCCCATGTTCATGCTTGTGCTGCTCCACATTTTCTGCCAGCACACTATTTGAAAGTACCGGCTGCTGATTACACAGATCGGCACATGCCATATCCAGTGCTACCGGATCAAAAGAAGCTAACATACCAACGTTCGGAATGATCGGACGGTCATTTTCTGGATGACAGTCACAGTTTGGTGACACATCACAGATCAGTGAAATATGAAAACATGGACGGTCTTTGCAGATTGCCAATGTATACTCTGCCATCTTGCAGTTTAAGATATCGTTGGATTCGGAATACTCCGGTGTCACTGCATCCTTCGGACAGACACCGACACATCTGCCACAGCCCACACATTTATCATGGTTAATCTTTGCCTTGCGTTCTTCAATGGTAATTGCATCATGGGCACACACTCTTGTACACATACCACATCCAACGCAGACGCTCTGCCGTACATATGGTTTTCCGGCGCTGTGCTGATCCATTTTTCCTGCACGGGAACCACCGCCCATACCGATATTTTTGATAGTCCCACCAAAACCGGTTGCTTCATGACCTTTGAAATGAGTCAGGGAAATCAGAATATCTGCATCCATCAGTGCACGACCAACTTTTGCTTCTTTGATATATTCGCCGTCTACCGGAACCAACGCCTCATCCGTACCTTTCAGTCCGTCCGCGATGATCACCGGACATCCGGTTGCGTATGGGGTAAATCCATTCATGTAAGCTGTTTCCAGATGATCTACTGCATTTTTACGGCTTCCTACATATAAGGTATTGCAGTCTGTCAGGAAAGGTTTTCCTCCCTGCTCTTTTACGATATCTGCAATGACTTTCGCATAATTCGGGCGAAGAAACGCAAGATTTCCATACTCGCCAAAATGAATTTTGATCGCTGCATAATGATCCTGAAAATCAATGGTCTCAATGCCTGCTGTCTTTACCAGACGCGCCAGCTTCTGCATCAGATTTTCAGTAAAACTTGTCTTAAAGGAAGTAAAATAAACTTTTGATTTTTCCATTGTTTAAACTGTCTAAACTCCTTCTACTATATTTTATATAAACTCATAGCCATTTGAATCTGATTTTCTGTAAAGCGGACATTCGCAATTCGCTTTCGCTACTTGCTCATGAACGCAGTCGCTTTGCGACCTGTCAGTGGGAGCTTTTAACTCCCACTGACATAAGCATCCCCTTTACCCACCGCTTAGTGCTCTACGCACTTGAAGCGGGGAAATGCTTATTCTGCGTTCAAATCATTTTCAGGAAAAACATTCCTCTGTCTGACTCTGAATTCTTCCATATTTCTTATAGTTTACCATAACCATTCCTGTGTTTACAGTTAAATTTTTCTTAATTACTCACAGGTATAATCATTACCTGAATACTTGTGACAAATGAACTGTATCCTAAATTGGCGCCTTCGCTGTTATCTTGCCTTTTTTTCCGTTTTCCTGTAAAATGCTTAAAAAAAATAACTTGAAACCAACGACTAATTTTTGAAAGTGAAAATGTAACTTATGGAAATAATTCGTACTTATGGAAATATCATAAAAAAATATGCTCCCGATCATCCGCTGGCGGCCTTCCGCATGATCAAAGCCGGACTTGCTCTGGAGCAGTTTCGCAGTAAGTATCTGGCTGACAAAAGAATGCCCGGTGCTTACCAGTATTTAAATACCTATGCGGTTGGAGAAGTTCTGGCTGCTTTAAAACATCCGGAGACCTCTGTCTGGGCAAATATTTTTGCTCCGGTGGAGCTGTTACAGTGCTTTGAATTGCACAGTCTGTCCATTGAATGTCTGTCCTCTTTTTTATCCGGCTTCACTATCGAAGATTATTTTCTGGATTATGCCGAAAATGAAGGTCTGGCATCTACGCTGTGTTCCTATCATAAAAATTTTATCGGTGCCATCGACAGCGGCATCATCCCGCCGGTAGCTTTTGCAGTAACAACTTCTACCATCTGCGACGGAAATATCAACACTTTCCGTCATCTGTCTGAAAAACATCAGGTGCCGTCATTTCTGATCGATGTCCCGCAGTACAACACTCCTGATGCAAAAGAATACGTCACGGAGCAGTTAAAAGAACTCATTGCAATGCTGGAAGATACCTTCCACAAAAAATTTCAGAAAGAAGAACTGATTTCTATTTTACAACGGGAAAATGAATCAAAAGCCTGTTATGAACGCTGCTTAAAAAATCTGCGGACGCATCATTATCCATCCACGCTAACCATGCAGATGTATATGCTGTTTGCATCACATATGAATATCGGAACACCGGAGATTCTGCATTTTTATCAGCAGATGGAAGCCGAAACCGCTGCCGCGCCGGATTTTCATGGCACAAATATTCTCTGGGTACACCTGCTGCCTTATTATCAGGAAACCTTAAAGGAGTACTTTAACCTGACTGACGATTATCAGATTCAGGCGATTGAAATGAATCTGGATTACCGCACGCCGTTGGATACTGAACATCCACTGGAAGCGCTGGCAGACAAAATGATCCACAACGTCTACAACGGTCCTTATGCGCGAAAAGCCAAACTGGTATCGGAACTGGCACAGGATCTGCAATCTGACGGTGTCATCAATTTCTGCCACTGGGGATGCAAGCAATCCTCCGGCGGCGTCATGCTGTTAAAAGAAGAACTGGATAAAAAAGACATTCCGCTTCTGATTCTGGATGGAGACGGCATGGATCGCAGAAACAGTCACGACGGACAGATCCGTACCCGATTCGAAGCATTTTTAGAAGTATTAAAACAGCGAAAGGAGGAGGCATAATGCTGGCTTATTTTTGTAAATATGTCCCGGAAGAACTGATGCAGGCCTTCGACACAGAGCTTGTCTGTATGGAACCGCATGTGACGAGTTTTACCCAGGCAGATGCCCTGATGCATCCAAATATGTGTTCCTTCTCCAAAGCGGTTCTGGAAGAATTTGAACGCGGAATAAGCACTCCCCCGCTGCAAGTTTGTAAAGCACTAAGCGATGCGGAAGGGGGATGCTTATGCCAGCGGGAGTTAAAAGCTCCCTCTGACAGGTCGCAAAGCGACTGCGTTCATGAACAAGTAGCAAAAGCGGATTGCGAATCTCCACTTTACACGCAGGATTATGAGGGAATGATCTTTACCTCCTGCTGCGACAGTTCCCGCCGACTGTATGATGTTTTATGTCAGAAATTTCCGGATAAATTTTTCTTTTGTCTGGATCTGCCGCGCAAGATCAATGATTTTGCTGTGACGCTTTATACGAGACAGTTACAGAAACTGATTGATGCCTATACGGATTTTTCCGGGAAAACCTTTTCAGCGCAGAAGTTGTTGGAGATCTGCAGGGAACGTGCTGCCGAACAAAAACGGATTGAAACTGGCAAAGCACAGGATACTGAACAGAAACCGGAAAAGAATTCTCAGAATTTCGATACAGCCACTTGTCACAAAACAGTTTCTACTGATCATCACACATCCATCTCATCCGGCTTAGCCGAAAAAGCGATCACCAATTCACCGATGAATAGCCTTCGCATCGCCCTTGTCGGTGCCCGCCCGGGCAGTGAGATCCGTCAGCTTATCACCGATCATCAGGCACAGATTACACTGGATCTGACCTGCACCGGCATTCAACGCAGCTACGACCTGAATTCTGACCAGATTCTGCATGCTTATGCACATGCCCTGCTGGATCAGCTTCCCTGTATGCGCATGGCTGCCGCATCTAACCGCCAGCGTATTCTGGAAGCCTATGAGGACCGCATTGACGGCATTATTTATCACACAGTAAAATTCTGTGATATTTATGCTTATGAATATACCAAACTGCACGAAACATCTAACTTGCCGATTCTGAAACTCGAAACCGATGCCACCGCTCAGTGCGGCGGTCAGATTCTGACACGACTGGAAGCATTTTTAGAATCCCTGCGTACACAAAAAGGAGAATCTATGTTATTTAAAAATAAACGACAACAGTCGGAAAATCATTCTACAGGAACACAAGACGCCGTTTCCGATACTGCAAATGTAAAAGCAGCTGACACAACGGATACGCCTGTCTATGTCATGGGAATTGACAGCGGATCTACTTCCACAAACGCAGTCATCTTAAACGGTAACCGTGAAATTGTTGCTTCGGCCGTCATCCGCACCGGAGCAAAAAGTGGAGAAAGTGCACAGCGCATTTTAGAAGAAGTTTTACAGAAAGCAAACCTGCAGCGCTCCGATCTGACCAAAATCGTGTCCACCGGATACGGGCGTGTCAGCATTCCGTTTGCAGATGAAAACGTGACAGAGATCAGCTGTCACGGAAAAGGCGCACATTATCTGAATCCGGAAATCCGCACGATTCTCGATATCGGCGGTCAGGACAGCAAAGCGATCCATCTGAATGAAAAAGGGGATGTGACTGATTTTGTCATGAATGATAAATGTGCTGCCGGAACCGGTCGTTTCTTAGAAATGATGGCGCGGACACTGGAAGTAGATATTGCAGAACTTGGACCGTTATCACTGAAATCCACAGAAAATATTGAAATCAGCAGCATGTGTTCCGTATTTGCAGAATCGGAAGTTATTTCACTGATCGCGCAGAATAAGGAAACATCGGATATCGCCCATGGCATCCATATGGCCATAGCTACAAAAGCAATTTCTCTGATGCGCCGGGTCGGACTGGAACCAGGTTATATGATGACCGGCGGTGTTGCCAAAAATCCGGGTGTGGTTAAGGTACTGGAAGAACAGTTGAAGGCGCCGCTTTTTATCTCTGAGGAACCGGAAATTGTCGGTGCACTGGGAGCGGCATTGTATGGACTCGAAGGGATATTTTAATTTCTTTTGTGTCTAACCTACACGTATTGAAAAAGAGAGCAGGCTATTTTGTCCCGGTAGCTAACAATCGCTTACCAGGAAAAAATAGCCTGCTCTCTTTCATTTACGTTTTATGGCATACAACTGTACTATTTTCTTTAACTCTTGTATAAAGCAAACGTATTATGATATAATTCATTCGTTACCGCCTCCTAGACAGGTACAGAAGGGAGGTCTTCATCATGAACTTATATTATCTTTTTGCCTATCCGCATTATAACATATGCATTTTTTAATTTCACTATTCTTTATAATTTAATATTTCCGCCAATTTATGTATCGTATTCGACAATGTCTCATAACAGATACCATAAGTCACCAGCTCTGCCCCATACGGGTCCAGAATCTCCAGCTCATCGCCGGTCAGTTCTGTCAGCACTTCTACATTCTGTGCCCCTTCCATCTCCAGCACTTTTTCTTTTGCTGCCTGGTCAAAGGTCAGAACCAGTGTATGTTCCCCAAAATCAGACGGTTCCAACTGACTGGACATATAATTTTCCAATGTAATCCCATTGCTGATCATCACAGCTTCTGCTTTCTGATTCAGCGGTTCCGGAAATAATACAACAATGCCCCGCGCCAGTATCTCCACCGGAAAATTCAGATGTTCCCGCTGCAAGATCGCAGCTGCCATCGGTTCCCGGCAGATTGCCCGTTTCCCCGCAAAGATTATCTTCTCGATTTTTTCCAAATTGTCACCTCCAGCTAAACTTCGATCACCTGATGTCCCGCAGCTTTCAGCAGACGATTCATGATTGCGTGACCAATACGCGGGGTGGCAAAACTTTCAGAAAAGATCACATCCACATCCATATCATCAAAATCACGCAAAATAGCATACAAATGCTGTGCGATGCTATCTTCATCCTGTCTGCTGCCGGTACTTTTGATCACATCACCGACATACTGTGAACGGCTCTCATCTGTACATATGATTCCGACCTTTTCTCCTTTTTTCTGATGCTCCTGTGTCAGCGCATTAATACGCGCAATAACAGCCTCAGCTTCTCCGGATACGATGGTCAGATTTGCCTTTGGTGCGTAATGTCTGTATTTCATGCCCGGAGCCTTCGGATGTACATTCGGATCTGCGCTGGCAAATCCCGGATCATCCTTCACATCTCCGATCACTTTCGACAACATTTCTTTTGTAATATAACCCGGACGCAGGATCATCGGAACCTCTTCGCTCAGATCAATGATCGTTGACTCAATGCCGATGCCAACTGCTCCGCCATCCAGGATCATCGGAATTTTCCCCTTCAGATCCTCGTATACATGCTCTGCCAGCGTCGGACTCGGCCGTCCTGAGGTATTCGCGCTCGGCGCAGCGATATAACCGCCACCCTCCCGGATCAGAGCCAGCGCCGTCGGATGAGACGGCATACGAACAGCTACTGTATCCAGTCCACCGGTGGTCTCATACGGAACCGCATCACTTTTCTGAAAAATCATTGTCAGCGGTCCCGGCCAGAATGCATCTGCCAGAGCCTTTGCCTGTGGTGGAATATAAGAAGTAATTTTCTTCAGTGCCTCAAAATCTGCGATATGCACGATTAACGGATTGTCTGACGGACGCCCTTTTGCTGCATAAATTCGTTTCGCTCCTTCCGGCAGTAACGCGTCTGCTCCCAATCCATACACGGTCTCTGTCGGGAATCCGACCAGTCCGCCCTGACGGATAATTTCTCCCGCTTCCCGCATAATATCCATATCCGGATGCATTGCATCCACTTTTTTCACCTGTGTGTTCATCATTTCATTATCTGTATTTTTATTCGTATTCATGCAAAACAGTATACCACAAAAGATTTTACTTGTCAGCACCTGTCACCTGCGCGTATACTATAGATACATTTACCTAGTTACAGTTCACTCATCATATGTATTCAAATATTTGATCATGCTTGCATGAGGAAATATTTGGATACATAATGATGAAGGGAGCGCCTTTTTATGAGCAAAAGTAGTAGCGTAGCTACGGAGAAGTCCTAAAAGGACGTTTTGCGAATGGCACGTGTGAACAGTAACTTTACCTAACTTAAAACAGAAAGAATGAGGGTTTTGAAATGAATATTACAAAAAGTTCTTTTGGAATCACAAATGACGGAGAAGAAGCTTTTCTTTACCGCCTGGAAAACACATCCGGCGCATACGTTACCATAACCAGCTTTGGCTGCCGTGTGGTAAATATCTGTGTCCCGGACAAAACTGGCACTCTGCGCGATGTATGCCTTGGCTATGACACCCTTGCTGAATACGAAAAAGATCAGGCAAGTTTTGGTGCTGTTGTCGGCCGACATGCAAACCGCATTGAAAAAGGTACTTTTACTTTAAATGATAAAACTTATCATCTGGTGATCAACAACGGTCCAAACCACCTGCACGGCGGCACACGCGGTTTCCACTACTACAACTGGGAATCTGCACAGGTTGGCAACACCGTTCGCTTTACCCGTGTTTCACCGGACGGAGAGGAAGGTTATCCGGGCACACTGACCATGAGCGTAACTTACGCATGGAGTGAGGACAACGAGCTTCCCATCTCCTATGAGGCTTCCAGTGATCAGGATACCGTATTCAATACAACGAACCATTCTTATTTTAACTTAAATGGAGATGCTTCCGGATCTGTTCTGGAGCACATACTGATGATCAACGCTGATCAGTATACTGAGACCGACGAAAATGACCTTACTACCGGCGTAATTTCCGATGTAGCTGACACACCGTTTGACTTCCGTACACCGAAGCCGATCGGACAGGATATTTTTGCAGAGCATCCGCAGCTGAAATATTCCAAAACCTATGACCATAACTTTGTATTAAACGGAACTGGTCTGAAAGAAGCTGCAACTTTATATGCAGAGGAATCCGGCATCCGCCTGACCTGCTTTACGGATCAGCCTGGCGTACAGTTATATGTACCGGCACAGTCTCCGGCAGAACATGGCAAAAACGGCATCTGCTATCCGGCATACGGCAGCGCATGCTTAGAAACACAGCATTTTCCAAATGCAACCAGCCACCCGAATTTCCCGTCCGTTATTTTAAAAGCAGGGGAAACCTTTAAATCCAAAACATTATTTCATTTTTCCGTGACAGCAACTAAACGATAGGAGTGATGATATGTCGATGGAACATTACAAAGCTGCCGCAAGGGCAGGCAAAAAAGACCTACAGAACCGAACATTGCAGAAACTACCAACCCAAATGCCTGCTTTAGACACGATTCTGGAGCATACAGACATCAGCGGTGAAGTTCCGTTAGGTCTGGTGGATATCCCCACAGAACTGATCATCGGAACAAAAACCTATGGACGTTCTTCCTCCTTTGCCCCGAATTTTATGCCAATTCTGGGAGAAGGTACGGAATTTGCTGCCAAATGGTCCGCGCTCTGCGATGCACATTTACAGGAAGGTATCCGTGAGCCCATTGTTGCTTACGAATACATGAACCAATACTATGTGCAGGAAGGTAACAAACGTGTCAGCGTTCTGAAATATTTTAAAGCGATCAGTGTTCCCGGCTACGTCACACGGATCATCCCTGCCAGGGAAGATACGAAAGAGAGCCGTATTTACTACGAATTTCTGGATTTTTATAATGCAACAAACATTAATTACCTGTTTTTCAGTCAGGAGGGTGCCTATCAGCACCTTTCCTACCATCTCGGACACAGCCGGTATGAACGCTGGAGCATGGACGACCGTATTTTATTCCGTTCCTGCTACAACCGATTTGCCGACGCTTTCCGCGAACTGGGTGGCGATAAGCTGGATATGACTATCGGAGATGCTCTGCTCATCTATCTGGATCTGTTTGATTACAGCCAGCTTTCCAATGAAACTCCTTCTGAAATCAAGGAAAATCTGAAAAAAATGTGGGCAGAGATCGTGCTTCACGATACCAAAGAGAAGCCTTCTGTCAAATTTGATCCGGAACCGGAACAGAAAAAAAATATCCTTACCAAGCTGTTCACCGGTACCGATGAGGAAAATATCACACATATTGCCTTCATCAACCGAAAGACACCGGAAACTTCCAGTTGGACCTATGCCCATGAGCTTGGCCGCCTGTATCTGAAAGATGCCTTCCACGGAAGTGTACAGACCAAAGCCTATGATAATATTTCCGGAACAGACAATGCCATTGCTGCCATTGAACAGGCGATCGCCGATGGCAATGAAATGATTTTTACCACATCACCGGAGTTTTTAAGCGCCAGCCTGCGCGCTGCCGTTGATCATCCGGAAGTAAAGATCCTGAACTGTTCCCTGAATGCCTCACACAAATACATCCGAACTTATTACGGCCGCATGTATGAGGCTAAATTCCTGATCGGTGTTCTGGCCGGTGTTATGACAGACACGGACAAAATCGGCTATATCGCGGACTATCCGATCTATGGCATGACTGCAAATATCAATGCCTTTGCCCTGGGTGTCAAAATGGTAAACCCAAAAGCAAAAGTATATCTGGAATGGTCCACCCTGAAAGAAAATGAGCATGTCGACCTTACCGGAAAATTATATGCTCTGGGAGCCACTTATATCTCCCATCAGGATATGATCATTCCTCGCAAGATCACACGACAGTTCGGTCTGTTCCGTGTCAATGGAGAAACACCTGTCAATCTGGCCTTCCCTGCATGGAACTGGGGAAAATATTACGAACGGATCATTCGAAATGTACAGAACGGAATCTGGAATACCGAAGAAAAATCCGATGCCAAGAAAGCATTGCATTACTGGTGGGGCATGTCCTCCGATGTGATCGATGTGGTCTGGTCCTCTGCAGTTCCGGACGAAACAAAGCATCTGCTGGATACTCTGCGAAATGCCATCCGTAATTATGATTTCAATCCGTTTGACGGCATTTTGCATTCTCAAGCCGGACTTGTATCAAAAGATGCGAACCACCATCTGACCTCAAAAGAGATTATTTCCATTGACTGGCTCGCTGACAATATTATCGGTCGGATTCCAACTGCAGACGAATTGCGAGAAGATGCGCAGAACGTCGTACGGCAGGAAGGAATCCGTAAGGAGGAACCTGTATTATGAGAATCATGGCAATCTCCGATACAGAATCAACTGCATTGTGGGATCATTACAACAGTAACAAAATCACCGATACCGATCTGATCCTTTCCTGTGGCGATCTGAATCCAAACTATCTCTCATTTCTGGTAAGTTGTACGAACCTGCCATTGCTGTATGTGCATGGCAACCATGATGAAAAATACGATCAGACACCACCGGAAGGATGCATCTGCATTGATGATAAAATTTACGTTCACGAAGGCATCCGTATTCTGGGCTTAGGCGGCTGTATGCCGTACAAGCCCGGCAAATATATGTATACGGAAAAAGAAATGAAACGACGCCTGTTACATATCAAACACCAGTTGATTTTCTATCATGGCTTCGATATTCTGCTGACCCATGCTCCGGCTCAGGGTCTTGGAGATGGTGATGACCATGCCCATCAGGGATACGAAGTATTTCTAAAATTGCTGAACAAGTATCAGCCAAAATATATGGTGCATGGGCATATGCATTTACAGTATGATCACTCATTGAAACGAACTATGCAGTATAACAATACGCAGATTATTAATGCGTATGAAAAACATACCTGGGAATATTAAGTCTTGGTTTGGGTGGCTTAAAATTTACTTTCCAGTTTTTAATAGGAACTCCTGGTATTTTGTCGCGGTCGCTAACAATCGCTCCCCGCGAAAAAATACCGGGAGTTCTTCATTTACTCTATGAAATCAGTAAATTTTTGCGCCACCCTGCTCTTCGTCCCACACATGCATATAGCGTATTGAAACAATAAACTTTGTGTTGCATGTGCAAATATATAGGCACACAAGAATATATCAATTCTCCAAATATTCACAGATTCCTTTCTGTAGCGCATCCACCAGTTTTTCCTGATACTGTGCAGTATTCAGCAACCTCTCTTCTTCCGGATTTGATAAAAATCCACATTCCACGATCACCGTCGGCGCGGAAGTATTTTTCAGAATATAGTAACTGGTATTGGCTTTCGCCATCCGATGATTTTCCGGGTCTGCATTCTCGATCAAACTTTTTTGTAAAACTTCTGCAAGTTTCTTCCCCTTTTCTGATTCTGAATAATAAAATACCTGCGCACCTTTTGCAGTGCTGTCGGTATAACTGTTCTGATGAATACTGATCACCGCATCCGGCTGTTCAGAATCCATTTTTGCCACCCGGTTTTTCATATCCGATGTTTTTTCATTTGTCCCATTCGCACCTGCCAGATTACGGTCATCGGTTCTCGTCATAACCACCCGGATATTTTGTTTTTCCAGACTCTTTTTCAGTTTTAAGGCAATCGCCAGATTAACTTCTTTTTCTTTTGTTCCGGCAACCCCGATCTTGCCCGGATCATTTCCGCCATGCCCACTGTCTATACAAATACAATACTGCGCTTTCTGCACACGTCGGTTCATAACATCATATTGTGCTGCCTGCGGCACACGTATGGCAGCAACTACAAGAAAAAGTAATAATGCTGTAACGCCGATTCTTTTTTTCACACAAAAATACCCGAACACATGTAATCTCACTTACAATGTATTCGGGTATTTACTACTATATGCGACTACTTTTTGATAATATATCATTCTGTTATTCCAAAAATCTCATTTTTCAGAATACAAAATGTGTCATTTTACTAATTCATATATTCTACGATGGTATCCCAGATCGTATTTTTCTCATAACCAAGTTTCCAGAAAGATGCACCTGCCAGATGATTGTCTTTCATCACATCCAGTTTTTCACCGATGGATTTCTGATCCTCCACCCAGATCTTGTACGTCTTGCCGTCATGCTCATATTCTGCATAATACTGACCGCAGTCATCCAGCCACTGCAATGTTACTGCATTTGCGGCCACACGGGTATCTACTTCACTCATGCTGACAACTTCACTGGATACGGTATAACCACTCTGTGCCTCATCCGATGTCTGATCCGACTGATCATCCGAAGCAGTCACCGGTGTCAGCTCCCACACTCTTGTGTAGAACGGAACCCCAAGAATTACCTGCTCTGCCGGAACATCTTTTAACGTATCCTCAATTCCCTGACGAACAAAGCCGATGGATGCCACAGAACCTTCGTCAGAGCCATTGTAATGTTCATCGTATGCCATTATCACAATGTAATCTGCAAATACAGCCTGCTCTCCACAGTCATAGAATGAATTATAAGATGCCGGAACATAATTATCCACAGACAGTACAATGTCATTATTTTCACATTTGATGGAAAGCTCCCGGATAAATTCCAGATATCCGTCTGCCGCTTCTGCACTTAAAGATTCAAAATCCACATTAATGCCATCCAGATCATATTTGATCGCTTCTGCCACCAGATTGTTTACCAGATTATCTCTGCTGGAAGTGAGATTCAATACGGAAGTTGAATCTACTTCACTGTTTTCCAGATTGCTTACCAGTCCCCAGACTTCAATTCCCTGCTGATGACAGTAAGTCACATAATCAGAACTGCACAGTGAAGCAATATTTCCACTGTTGTCATTCAGATAAAACCACGTCGGAGAAATCACATTTACCCCTTTTGTGCGTCCCAGTACATCTGATACATTCTTATTTGCAGTCTGATTGGTCACCTGATGCCATGCCATGTTGATGGTCTTATCTCTGGTGATATGAGAAAACTTCGGTTCCGTGTAATTATGATCGTACAGAACATCCTGATCACCGCCAACCGCTTTCGTTTTCATATATCCAATAAATCCATTCTGACTGCACACCTTGCTCCAGGATCCGGCAGTATCCAAAACTGTCACCAGATCACCTTTTTTAATTTCAGAAAGAATCGGACTCTTGACACCGCCTTTCTGTCGGATCTGTGTATTCTTTTTCACCGTCTGATAAGTCACATCATCCCACTGATCAGAAATCACGATCCGTCCCGGATCTGTATATACTTCATAATGAATATCCGTATATTTCTGAACAAAAGACATGGACAGATACATCTCTCCATCCCGCACCAGCGCGATCACATGATCCGCTGTCTCAGATGACTTGCCAAGCAGATACTGTGCGCTGTCCGGTGTCACATTGATCAGTCCGTCCGGTGTCACATAACGCAAAACCTGCTCTGTCGCATCCCAGTAAAAACGCTTATTCAAATATTTATGCACGGTCTGATAATTGATATACACCTCATCATCCTGCAAAATAGCATGATTTTGTACCTGTTCATTATCATAGACCACAAACAGCTCATCATCTTCTGATAAACTGTAATATTCCTTATAATCAGTTACCTCCTTCGACGGAGAATATTTTTTCAAAAAAGTCGTAAGTCCGACGATCAAAACAATCAATATGATCAGCACCGTCACCCCGACTGCCAGAATTAATTTTTGCCTTCCCCTTTTTGTTTGCTGTCTTCGTGAAGCCATCGCTTCCTCCTTTTCTCACCTGTATATCATCCCCTGCGGATCTCTCTTATATACGATATATCGTATGTAACATTTTCCACAGATTTTCAGACATTTCTGAACGCTATCGTTATGTTCAGTATACATGAAAAAAAAATGCGATGCAACCATTCCAGGCAAAGCTTAAGGAAGGTTTTATAAAACAAGTTACCGTTCACACGCGCCATTTGCCAAACGCCCTTTCGGGCTTCTCCGTAGCTTTGCTACTGCTTTTGCTCATAAAACGGCAATGGTACCGCAGAGGACTTGTTTAAGTATTCGTTTCTCTTATAAAAAGATGAACCTGTCGGTTCTGTTTTCGTCCCCTGCCGTACCGTCTGGTATTTGAGGAAACCTTCTGCCGTTTTTCTTATTCTTTTGTTTTTACTACATCAAATCTTAGCTCCGACAATGCGCCCTCATTGAACACATAATCGCGCATATAATCTACATTTTCCCGGACAAACATGGTTTCTGACACTTCATCCGAATTACTCGGAAATCCTTCCAGCCAGATAGAAATCCCCTGTTTTTCATAATTTTGAAGTTCGATCAGGAGTGGTTGTCCGGAAGCAGCAAATGTTTGCTTCATAAAAAATACCTCATCTCTGACCATAGCGGAAGTAAGTTCGTGATATACAATCCGCCAATAACTATATTTCAAGAATACCTTTTCAATTCTTGCTGTGAAATGTGTTTTCTGCAATATATGATATATGCATTCACACACTTCTGTACTCTTATAACACGTTGGATATGATTTTATTTTTCGTCACTTTTGTTCTCCGTCAAAAAGGTATGACAGCGTTGTCTTCGTCTTTATCTTTCTTTTTACCTCCGTATTTATTTTCTTACAGTTTTATCTTTTCTGACTGCCACAGATTTCTGCCGGATTTTTGTTATCCACCCCCAGCTTTTTTTGTCAGTTTCGACAAATGCACATATACTAACAAAAAAGTGTTCTAAAGAACTTTCCCCCCATACAGACAGTTCTTCCTGATAAAATCAGGGCTGCACCTTACTTTACTTTTCACCCCAAAAAAGCCAAGTATTCGGGCAAAATCTGTGACGCGTCTGAATTAATACCAGATTTCTCTCCTGGATACATAAAACGGAAAATATAAAGATGGTCAGTTGACCTACCTAGATCTGTGGGATTTCTCCCCTTGCAGCAAAAGCATCTGTAAAATGTACAGAATTGTACGATGCATGAATCTACTGCAGTCCCCAGTCTGTAAAAATCTTTCTGCTAAAACAATCTTACAAAAGAATCATTAACAAACTGCTAATTTGATCTATCCGTATGTGCGGAAAACTTCTTGAGCCATAATATACCATAAACCTTTTTAAAATTCAACTTAATTTTTAATTTTTCTCTAAAAATAAGAAAAATCGTGAAATTGTCATTAATTTCATACTTTCTTTATGAATGAATGCTTGACGAAAAACACAAGATTATATATACTTTTCTAACAAGTAAGGAAGTGATGACATGAAAATTGAAAAATTAAATGACCATCAGATTCGCTGTACCTTAACCAGTGAAGACCTGGCTACGCGCAATATCAAACTCAGTGAGCTTGCCTATGGTTCGGAGAAAGCAAAGGCTCTGTTCCGCGATATGATGCAGCAGGCAGCTATGGATTTTGGATTTGAAGCGGAAGATATACCGATCATGATAGAAGCAATTCCACTCTCCTCGGAGAAGATTGTTCTTATTATTTCCAAAGTGGAATCACCGGATGAGCTGGATACCAGATTTTCCAACTTCACACAGGCGGACACCGACAATGAAAATGAAGATGATGACATCCTCTCCTTTGGTTCTGATGCCTTTGGCGACAGCTCCGATCAGGAACCGGATGAGACGTCCATGCAGTTACTGGATCTCCTCCAGCAATTAAAGCAGGCACACAAAAAAGAGGAGTCTTCTGCTAAGAAGAAAGATACTCCTTCCATCCCGTCTGATCTTGTCCGACTGTTTACTTTCCATGAACTGGATGCAGCTATCCTTGCAGCTAACACATTGCAGGGATTTTATCAGGGAAAAAACACACTGTATAAAGATCCTCAGGCCGGAGACTATTATCTGATCCTTCATCAGAGTCAGCATACCATCGCTGAATTCAATCAGGTGTACCATCTGATCAGCTCCTACCTGCAGCCGAAGAAATATACGACCGGTACTCAGGCTTATTACGAAGAACATTTCCAGAAGATCATCAATGGAAATGCATTACAGCAATTAGGCGAAATTGCCTGATTTCCGAATCTGAAATTAAGAAGTCAACAATGATGAAAACTATGATGAAAAAAAACTGCTATGCAAAGAAAATCTCTGCATAGCAGTTTTTATATTCAAGTCAAACGCACGTGAGACTTGGTGCGTGATTCTGCTCAGCGTAAGCTGACATATTATTCTTCTCAGAATCACTGTACTCTACACTTCGTTTCGGTCGGCGCAAAACCATTGTCTCCCTGACAATGTGCGCCCTCGCGGAACGATTTATCATTTACAGTGCCAAGCCTGTGCCTTATGCTACAACATCATTGAGGCGGTCTACTAATTCCTGCGGCTCAATGCCATGCACCATAGCAGCCTGCTCGATAGTCTCCATCTGAGAAGACGGGCATCCAAGGCAGTGCATACCAATGCCGAATAATACTTCTGCAATGCTGTCGATATGCTCCTGATCACGTAATAATTCACCGATCATGGTGTCTTTGGTAATCTGTGCCATTTTACTGTACCTCCTTATTTTTTACTAAGCGTAGTATAATACGTTTGCTCAAAATATGCAACCCCAGTTCTTTCATCCCTGTGGATTTCTCCGTAGCTACGCTACTACTTTTGCCCAATGTTGCCTCAAAACATACAGGCTGCGCGAAAAACCTCTTTTGTCATCCACCGATCTGGGACATTTTCCGCGTATCAGCATTTCCTGCTGCCAGCTCCTCACCGAAATCTTCCGTCTGCACTTCACCAAAATGATGCTCCTTCGGTTTGCGCCAAATTGCATCCGCAATGGCATCTGCGATCTCCTTATCAGAACTTCCATCCCGCAGCATCTGACGCAAATCAATGCCTGCCCCGGAATACAGACATAATTTAAAAAATCCTTCCGATGTCAGCCGGATCCGGTTACAGGTGCTGCAAAACTTTTCATGCACCGCACCGATAATACCGACCTCCCCGGCAAATCCCGGTGCCCGATAATAGACTGCCGGGCCGTTTCCAAGAGTTTCCTTTACCTGATATGCCTCCGGATAGCGTGCAAAAAACATTTCTTTGATATCTTCTGCCGAAAATGCCTCATACTGATCTCCATATCCTATGGGCATCATCTCAATAAATCGCACGGCAATCTTTTTTTCTTTTGCCCATGCAAAAAAATCCGGAATCTCATCAATATTTACACCCTGTACCGGTACACAGTTTATTTTTAACGGAATCCCGCTATTATATACCGCTTCGATGCCACGCTCTACCTGCACATACATATCCTTCCCGGTCACATCCAGATAACGTTCCCTGTTTCGCGTATCCAGACTCACGTTGATAGCATCTACGCCCGCTTCCAAAAGCTGTGGCAGCATTTCTTCTAACAAAACACCATTTGTTGTCAATGTCACCATATCAATGCCCTCAATCTGTTTGATCTCACGGATCAGACTGTCACATCCACGGCGCACCAGTGGTTCTCCACCGGTCAGCTTTACTTTGCGAATCCCCAGTTTTGCCAGAATTTTCACGATCCGCAGAATCTCCTCGTAACGCAGAATCCGCTCGTGCGGAATAAACGACACCTCCTCCGGCATACAATATTTACAACGCAGGTTACAGCGATCAGTAATCGATATCCGAATATAATCAATTTCTCTGTTATAACGATCTGTAATCAAAATATTCTCCTGTTTAAAATAATATAGTTACGACCATACCCGCCGCATTTTTATACACGGACGGATTGGCACTTTCTTTTCCGCAATAAATACGAAATGGTGTGGTTCCCTTAATCGGTGCAAAGTGCAAATCTTTATCTGCCCAGCTGCTGGTATCCCCTTTTTCCATTCCATCCTGTGAGCGCTGATCCTGTTCATATGTCAGCAAAAATCGATACGCTGACAACTCATTTGCCTCCAGTGCGATTTTTTCCTTATAATTGTCATTTGTAAAAATCTGGAATCGTACAGAACCGTTTTCCAGATCCTCCCGCTGTGGAATCTCCGGCAAAAGTTCCAGCAATGTCAACAGGCTCCAGCCCTTTGCCGTAACACGACGCTGCCCCCCCTGTCCATGATTCATATTGTGATTATAATACTCATACGTCTCACAGCTTTCCAGATCACCAAAAGCATTCAACAGTTCCTGCAAAGAATAATAATAACAAGCTGCTGTCTGTTCCTGTTTTACGATCTGAATATAAAATTCACTCTCATCCGCACGCGTACCCGGAACATGAATCTGCTTCTCAACCTTCTGCTCTCTTAATTCACCTGCAATAACTCCGGAAAATTCGGTACAGATATTCTGTCCATCAAAATATCCGATCTGTTTGAGCGCCTCATCTGCCAGAAACAACCAGATATCTCCGGTAATCCTGCTGATTTCCTGTCCGTTTGCATCCACAGCTATTAACTGGTCCATTGCTTCCGGTGCACACTCTGCCTGTTCTGACCAGAACTCACGGCTCAGGCTGATTGCCGGTACGCGGCGTATACTTTCGTCTTCCATCTGTAATTCTGCCCAGTGCATGGTTCCCGCATGTTTGCTGTCCCACTCAAAAAAGCGGCTCAGGGAAAAATACCGGTTACAACGCAATCCTGTTCCACGTACCCAGAATCCCTGCTCGGCACTGCCTGCCACCAGCATCCGAATTCCTTTTGCAAAATAGTCTTTGTTCTTGTCATCTATTCCCTGCTGACCGAACATAATTGTTGGGTGTGGATAGTATTTTACTGGTATACTATTTTTTTGAAAAGAAATAAAAGCCTCTCGCGGCTCCTTTCCTTCTGCACTTCTCTCTAATAATCCAGGGAAAAAATAACGTTTGGATTGTAACTCAGTGACCACAGATTCAAATCCATCCACACTGCCAAGCCGGATCTCGTTTACCGCTGCTACTCCGGCAGCATCCAGATACCGCTGCAGCGGAAATCCAAATCCTTCTTCAATATCCCGGCTCTCTGCATCTTCATGATTATCGTATACAGAAAATCGCTGATACTGTGTCTTTTCCTGCTGTTCCAGATCTGCGCAGGTGTACAACACATTTCTTTCTGCAACACTGCCGCTGAGGAACAGTCCCACCTGTTCTTCTTCGGACATGATCGCAATACTCTTAATTTTCATTCAAGTATCTCCCTCTTTTATATTTTTCGTCCAACTATACCCAAAGGGCAGATCACTCTGCCCTTTTAAAATCTCTATACATATCCCAACTATGTATTCCTATATTATACATTTTTGGTATGTTTTGCAACCCTCGAAAATGCTTTCCCCTTCGGTTCAATCACAAATTCCATCTTTTTCTTTGTCACAGGATGCACAAACCCGATTCGGCAGGAACACAACGCAACCGGACAATACCGACTATTCTGATCTGTCTTTCCATACTTTGTATCACCCACAAGCGGATATCCCGCATGCGCAAACTGCACACGGATCTGGTGATGCCGCCCGGTGTGAAGCCAGATATGAACCAATGCCTGCTGCCCGTTCTCTGAAACCTGTTCTACTTCATAGTCTAACACAGCCTCTTTCGCCTGCGGTGTTCCCTCTGTAACAACTGCAGATGTATTTACTTTTCCATCCCGCAACAGCCAGTCGCGAAGCTCTCCTTTTTGCGGTTCCGGCATACCTGTTGTCACTGCCAGATATTCTTTTTCCATGCTGCGACTGTTGACCTGCGCAGATAGTTTTGCCGCTGCCTGCGGTGTTTTGGCAAACACCATCACACCCTCCACCGGTTGATCCAGACGATGGATCAGTCCAATATAAGGTTCTTCCTTCTTTTTGGCACGATAATTTTTTAACAGGCTCACCATGTCTGCCTGACCGGCGCGGGCAGTCTGAACTGCCACGCCAGCTTCCTTGCGGCATACGATAATTGCCTCATCTTCGTATATAATTTCCGGTTGCTTTATTCTCATCTTGCACGAATCTCCATCTTTTCTTCCACAAATAAGGCAGGCATGATCTACCTTTTATCTTGTAAATCTGCCCGCCTTAATGATACCTGATTACATCTACATCCTATTATACCAGACAATACATGGAACACATTACTTATAGCAAAATTCTATACCAAACATTTCCATCCGAATGCATAAAGTATTATTTATAATTTGAAGCGGTATCCTACGCCCCAGATTGTCTCAATATACTGCGGTTTTGCGGTATTGAACTCAATTTTTTCACGGATCTTTTTGATATGAACTGTTACTGTTGCAATGTCACCGATGGACTCCATATCCCAGATCTTGGAAAACAGCTCATCCTTCGTAAATACATGGTTCGGATTCTCTGCCAGAAATGTCAGCAGGTCAAATTCCTTTGTTGTAAACTGCTTTTCTTCCTCATTTACCCATACACGACGTGCAGTCTTATCAATACGAATACCGCGAATCTCAATAATATCATTTTTCTGCGCATTGCTTCCAATCAGACGCTCATAACGCGCCAGATGTGCTTTTACTCTCGCAACCAGTTCACTCGGGGAAAAAGGTTTGGTAATATAATCATCTGCGCCAAGTCCCAAACCACGAATCTTGTCAATATCATCCTTTTTCGCGGACACCATCAGGATCGGTGTATTTTTCTTCTCACGTATTCTTTTACAGATTTCAAAACCATCGGTGCCCGGCAGCATCAGATCCAGAATATACATATCAAATTCTTCACTCAGTGCGCGCTCCAGACCGCTGGTTCCGTCATTTTCTATCTCCACATCAAATCCACTCAGCTCCAGATAATCTTTCTCCAGATCTGCAATTGCTTCTTCATCTTCTACGATTAAAATCTTACTCATTTGGTACCTCCTGATATTTTCGAATAACAAAGTACATGGTCGTACCTGTCTTTTCTTTACTTGTCGCCCAGATCTTGCCACCGTGATCTTCAATGATCTTCTTTACGATGGACAGGCCGATGCCGCTTCCTCCGGTGGAAGAATTTCTGGAAGAATCTGTGCGGTAAAACCGATCAAAAATATACGGCAGATCACGGGCAGAAATGCCTTTTCCATTATCCTCGATCTCAACCTGAATGAAATCACCCACGTCCTTGATCCGGACATTGATCTGTCCCTTTTGTTTGTCCATATATTTGATGGCATTTGTCACAATATTATTGATCACACGCATCAACTGCTCCGGATCTGCGATGATCACAATGTTTTCATCCGCATAGTTAAAATACGTCAGACCAATGCCCCTGGTCTCCAGATCCAGACCGATCTCCTCAATGCAGTCGTTAAAGTAGTCTGCCACATTGATCTTCTTAAAGTTATATGGGATGCGGTTCGTGTCAATCTTGGAATACAAGGTCAGCTCATTCAGCAGACGATCCATTTCATTTGCTTTATTATAAATCGTACGAATGTACCGTTCCTGTTTCTCCGGGGTATCCGCAACACCGTCCAGAATACCTTCAGAATAACCTTTGACAGCTGTGATCGGCGTTTTCAGATCATGTGCAATGTTACTGATCAGGGCACGGTTTTCCTTTTCTGCCGCCATTTTTTCTTCAGTAGATTCCTTCAGGCGTTTACGCATCTCCTCAAAATTCCGGCACAGATCTCCCATTTCATCCAGTTCATCATAATCAATGGTAAAATCCAGATTTCCCTCTTTGATATTTTTCGTAGCAATCTGTAATTTCTTAAGTGGTACCATCGTTCCACGATAAATCCAGATTGTCATAACTCCGGCAGTCAGTGCCAGAATCAACAATACCGATACCGCAATATCGATCATCAGACGCTTGATCTCCGGTTGAATACTCTCCGAAGATGTAATGATATAGACACTGCACTGATCATCATTGCTTCCTTCAAAATCTACCTGTTTCAGCAAAGACTGTGCATCGTTATCCACATAGTAACCGGAAACGATATCCTTATCGCCTTCTCCGTATTGTGGCAGCTCCTGTTGCCACTGTTCATCACTGATCACGGAATTTCCATTATAACCATTATAAACAAGCTTTCCGTTTTTACAGAAAATCAGATAAGAGCTTTTTTCCTGCAATTTCTTATTTACTTCTTTCAGATAATCCTCTGATTCCAATTTTTCCGGATCCGTCTTTGCCAGTTTACAGATCTCTTCATATTCTGTCTTCGTGTATCTGCTCATCAACTGCAGGGAATTAGAAAGCACTCCCTGAGTATCCGCTGCTTCCAGACCATAATTTTTCTGGATCGCTTTTGTCTGAATATGGTACAGACCCAAAATCGCTGCACCTGCCAGACCGATTGGCAAAATGATGATAATACAGAATGCGACAATCAAGCGTGTCTTTAGTTTCATAGGTATCTCCATCTTTCTTATACTGTTTTTCATTATAACACGTCTGCTGTTTAATTTACATTCTGCAATCGTAAAGTTTTTATAAAATAGATATCTCACTTTTACAGTTCACACGCGCCTTTCGCAAAACGCCCTTTCGGCCTTCTGATTATGTGACTATCTTTTTGTACTTTCACTAAAAAAACTGCCCCGAAGGGCAGTTTTTTTATCGTCCATATAATTTTGTCATCTCTTTGATCTGCTCTGCAAACGCTTTTGTCAGACATCCGGATTTCATTCTCCAACGCCAGTTATTTCCAAGCGTAGATGGCGTATTAATCCTTGCCTCACTTCCAAGTCCCAGATAATCCTGCAACGGAATGATGCACAGATTTGCCACACTTGCCAATGCAAGGCGGATAAAATCCCAGTGAATTTGCGTCTTTGGTGTATTTGCATTATTCATATATTTCTGGGATAATTTCAGATCATCTGGATCTAAAACTTTATACCAGCCGCAAAGGGTATCATTATCATGTGTTCCTGTATACACCACACAGTTTTTCTCATAATTATGTGGGAGATAATCACTCTCTTCCCTGGAATCAAAAGCAAACTGGATCACTTTCATTCCCGGGAAACCGGAATCATGCAACAGCCGGCGTACACCATCAGTTAAAAATCCCAGATCTTCTGCAATTACATTTACATCGCCCAGTGCATCTTTCAAAACCTGCATCAGACTCATGCCCGGCCCCGGCTCCCAGTGTCCGTGTTCTGCCGTCTCATCACCCGCCGGAATGCTGTAATATTCGTCAAATCCACGAAAATGATCAATACGGACACAATCATATAATTTCAGGCACTGTGCAATTCTCCTTATCCACCATGCATAACCGGTCTGTCTGTGATATTCCCAGCGATACAGCGGATTGCCCCATAACTGTCCGGTCGCGGAAAATGCGTCCGGCGGGCATCCCGCCACAGCTGCAGGCTTCAGTTCCTCATCAAATTGAAACAGCTGCGGTTCTGCCCAGGCATCTGCGCTGTCCAGAGCCACATAAATCGGAATGTCCCCGATAATCTGAATGTCCGCCTGCTCCGCATACGCATGCAGTTTTTTCCACTGGCAGAAAAACATATACTGCTGAAACTGATAAAACTGTATTTCATCATGCTGTCCATGCCATACCTGATCCAGAGCTGCAAAATCGCGTCTCTTATATTTTTCTTCCCATTGAAGCCAGCTTGCTCCTTTATGCATATTTTTTATTACCATAAATAATGCATAATTTCCAAGCCACCAGTCATTTTCCTGACAAAAAGCAAAAAAATCATCTGACGGTTGTTTCAGAAAACGATCACAGGCCATACGCAAAATTTTATATCGGTTCTGGTAAAGCTTTGCATAATCAATAGATTCCGGATTCTTCCCGAAATCAAAACTGTCACACTCCTCTTTCGTCAGAAGCTGTTGCTCCACAAGCTGCTCCAGGTCGATAAAATACGGGTTTCCGGCAAAAGATGAAAAAGACTGATACGGGGAATCCCCATAACTCGTCTGTCCAAGGGGCAGCACCTGCCAGTTTTTTTGACCTGACTCTTTTAAAAAATCTACAAATTGATAAGCCTCTTTTGAAAAACATCCTATGCCATATTTGGATGGCAGAGAAAATACCGGCATCAGAATTCCACTTGTTCTCATAGTTTATATCCTCGCGTTCTACACATTTTATTACTCACCACTTGCAAAAGTGGGAGTCTTCTTGACTGAGATAAAAAGCCCTTTTTGCTGCACTGCTGTAACAAAAAGGACTTTTGAGCGTTTGTTAACCTTTGACTGCTCCTGCAGCTACACCTTTGATAATATATTTCTGACAGGTCAGATAAAATACAATGATCGGTAAAATTGCAAGTACAAGCATTGCCATCATTGCGCCCATATCAATGGATCCATAGCCACCGCGCAGATACTGAACTGCCATTGGAATGGTTGGCTTTTCACTGTCAAGTACCAGCGTCGGAAGCAGGTAGTCGTTCCAGATCCACATTGCATTTAAGATTGCAACTGTGATCATAGTTGGGCGGAGCATCGGGACTATTACTTTAAAATAAGTCTGAACCGGTGTACAGCCATCGATCATTGCTGCTTCTTCCAGGGAAATCGGAATCGCCTTGATAAATCCACAGAACATAAACAGCGACAACCCGGCACCAAATCCCAGGTAAACCGGTATGATACCAAACATATTGCCAAGGTGAAGAAAATCTGTCACTTTAGACAGTGTAAACATAACCATCTGGAATGGAACGATCATTGCAAATACAAACAGATAATACAATACTGTGGATAATTTGCATGTAACTCTTGTAATCCACCATGCAGCCATGGAAGTCAAAAGCACGATCACGATTACAGAGCAGATGGTAATAAAAGCAGATCTTCCGGCTGCTACCAGCAGTCCTGTTTTCTGAATACCATTCACATAATTGTACATTCCGGAAAAAGTATCCGAATTTGGCAATGCGAACGGTGCATCACTGATATAAAGTTTGTTTTTAAAAGAATTCATCAATACAAGGAAAATCGGGAACAGGAAAGCCACAGCTAAAAGTGTCATCACAATCGTGATCACAATACCGGTACCTTTTGATACTGCCGGATTTTCAATGATCTCATTTTTGTTTTGTTTTCTCTTTTTCAGCATTAGTTCTCAACCTCCTTACGTCTTGTGAAGTATAACTGTGTCAGTGAGATTGCTGCTACGATAATAAAGAAAATAACCGCTTTTGCCTGACCGACACCTTCCCAGCCGTTCCTGTTGTAGAATGTCGTATAAATATCGTATGCCAGCATTGCGGTCTTCTTTGCCGGTCCGCCTGCTGTTAATGCCAGGTTCTGATCGAACAGTTTGAAGCAGTTCGTAAGTGTCAGGAACAGACAGATAGTAACAGATGGCATTGTCATCGGAATAATAATCTTGTACAATGTCTGGAATTTATTGGCACCATCAATTTCAGCTGCCTCAATCAATTCTGTCGGTATATTTTGAATACCGGCAATGTAAATGATCATCATATATCCGATCAGCTGCCAGTTTGTCAGAATGACCATGCCCCAGAAACCATATTTGGGGTCTGCTGTAATCGTTACATTAAAATGTGCCAGCACGCCGTTGATCAGTAATTGCCAGATATAGCCAAGTACAATTCCTCCGATAAGGTTTGGCATAAAGAAAATGGTTCGAAAAATATTGGTTCCTTTTAATCCCCGTGTCAGTCCATATGCCAGAGCAAAGGAAATTACATTAATTGTAATTACAGATACAACCGTAAATTTCACGGTAAATAACAGTGCATTCATAAAATCTTTGTTCGAAAATGCCTTTACATAATTTGCAATTCCAACCCAGTGTGCATTTGTAACTGTCGTAAATTTACAGAATGAAAGCACGATTCCCATAATAAATGGAATGATGAAAAACAGGGTAAATGCAATCAATGTAGGTAATACAAAAAGAGCAAAATATTTTTTATATGTCTTTTGCATAAATCTCCCTCCCTACGGATACAAATGTTTTCTTCATAAAGCAGAAGAGGAGGCGGCCGATGACCGCCTCCTGTCCCCTGAGAATCCTATCTAATGATGCCAGGGTCAAAAGCCTGAAACCACGATGTGCTTGCACAGGAGTGGTTTTATGGCTTAATGACCCGCCCCGATATGAGCATAAAAGTGGAGCGTCAGCTTCACGATATGCGAATATTGGGTAGAATTGTGGGAGTACGAAGTACGGAACAATTCGTACGGCATCTTTTACCCCCCAACATCATCTAATACGACTACGACTACTCAGCTGTTGCTTCTTTCTCAGATGCCCACTCATCTACTGTATCTGATACTACAGCATCCCATTCTTTATTGCCATTTGCATACTCAAGAAGAGATGCGCCATAATCATCTTTGAATGTCTGGCTTGGGAATGTTGTAAAGTTCCACGGTACAGTTGTAAGGGAATCATCTTTCATGTATCTTACTACTTCCTGTGCTAACGGGTCAGAAGAAATCTCATCATCGCCAAATGTGCTGAACGGTGTGATAAACTGAAGATCATTTGTTACCATCTCTTTTCCTTCATCAGAACTGAACACCCATTTCAGGAAATCCAGGGATGCTTTCTGATCTGCCTCAGATGCATTGCTGTTTACACACATGTAGTTTTCTGTACCGATGCACAGTCCCTGTGTCTCTTCGCCTTCTACGCCTGTATAAATCGGCATAAATTTCACGTTTTCTTCTTTTACTACGTTACCACTTACTTTGCTGATCTGAGACCATGCCCAGTTACCATTCTGAACCATAGCAGCTTTTCCTAATGCAAACTCTGACATAGAATCATCTACTGTCTTGGAACCAACCATTGTAGGCTCAACCGTGGAGTTGTTCAGATACAGGTCAAAAATATTTTTAAAGTTCTCATTATATTTGAAAGAAATCTCGTCCTCATCTTTTACATCTGCATCTTTGTACTCATAGTAAATTGGAAGATTCATCAGATGTGTCTGCCATCTCCAGTCTTCACCTGGTGCAAAGGATGTGGAAGCAAATACACCATCAATGCCAAGATCATCTTTGTGCGCTGTCATATCTTCTACAACTGCCTTTAATGTATCAAAGTTTTTGATGTCATCCATGGATGTCGCTTTTGCGCCCGGAAGAGCAAAATACTTATCCATGATTTCTTTGTTATAGATAATTCCGTATCCTTCTTCTGCAAACGGAATGCCGTATACACCATCACCTTCTGTGATTGCGAGATCTTTATCTACCAGCATATTGTAAAAATCGGTATCCTTCAGATCTGCACAATACTCTTTCCAGGACTGATATCCAACCGGTCCGTTGATCTGGAATAAAGTAGGAGCATCACTTTTAGCCATCTCTGATTTCAATGTCTGCTCATACTGATTGGATGCTGCTGTCTTTACTTTTACCGGAACACCTGTCTCCTTAGTATATTTTGCTGCAACTTCTTCCCACTGATCTGCAATCTCCGGTTTGAAATTCAGGTAATATACAGATCCTTCTGCACTGCTTCCTTTTTTCTCAGCTCCTGCGGAAGACGTATCTCCACCTTTCGCTCCACCGCAGCCTGCTAACATACCGGTTACTGTCAATGCGGACAGACACACTGCCAAAAATTTTTTCATTTTCATAAAAAATACCCTCTTTCCTTTTCATTATCGTATCAAGTGCATACCTCTTTGATACTTATAATTTTATAGAAAGAGAGTCATATTTAATACAAAAGATTTTCAAGAATCATGTTCTTTTTCCACGATTCTGTAAAAAAATCAAAATAGGATATTGGTTCTTCTCCTGTAATGATCTTCATAAAAGCCAGTGTCTCCATATCTGTCATATCCTGCGGTAACTCCCGATGTGAATACGGTACATAGTCTTCATTAACATAAGACACATCTGCCTCTTCAATCAGCCGTACTGCCTGAATCCGTGAAGCATAGGCCGCCCAGTAAACAGGATCTCTGTCTCCATCAAGGAATCTGCGGCAACTGTCATAATAAGCCGATTCCAGAGAATTCATGGAATCTGTCTGTCGCGGATAATGCAAAGCCAGCCAGATATGATCTGTTGTTGTAAACACAGCATTGCTGAAATCACAGTTTGCCACAAGCGGACGTGCCGTGGTATCAACCCCACGTTTCTGGTACAGGTCAATTTCTTCGCTCCCATCGTGACGGTATCGCGCATTGTCAAAAAGTGCGGTCATAATCTTCATGACAATCTCCGGATGCTCATATCCTTTTCGCACCACGATACAGGGAGATGTTTTTCCATATATGTAAGAATGAACTTCTCCATACTCATCAGCGATCACATATGGTTTCCACTCCGCCCCCGGATTTGCCTCCACCGCTTCTATCAGCGGATTATTCGGTGCCCACCACCAGCCAAAAAAAGCTCCACAGCGGTTATCACGTATCAGTTCTCCGATTTCTCCCGGTGTCCGCATCATATAATCCTGATCCAGAATACCATTTTCATACCATCCATGAAGATATTCCAGTGCCTGCCTGGTCTCTTCCGTTAATGATCCATAGACATAACCGTCATCACTATCCTGCAGCCATATCCCCGGATAGGCATGAAATACGGAAAAAACAGGATCCACAGAGAAATTCGAAGAACCGTTCCCATACAATGTTGCCATACATGGCAATCCGATATTTCCATTTTCTCCCGGATCATTTTCCCGGAATGCCTGGATGATCTGCTCCACATCAGCAAGCGTCGACGGTTCCGGAAGTCCCAGTTCTTTCCGCCAATCTTCCCTCACCCAGAACAGATTACATCCATAATAAACCTGCGTGGAAGGAAGTGCCATCAATTTTCCATCAATGGTCACAGATTCCAGTAACTCTTTTCCATAACTGCTGTACATGGATTTGATCATACTGGAAGTTGCCTCCTGATAGGCATCTGATAAATCTTCAATCATGCCATACTCTGCCAGTTTCTCTACATCCTCCGGACCAGACACCAGCATCACATCCGGCAGATTATTTTCAGCAATCATCCGCTGGATATACAGATAATAATTTTCATCCCCTGACACTTCCATGACGTCTTCATTTTGTACATTAAGTGTTTTTTTCAAATATCGTGTATAAGCATTATCCTCATAAGTGTCGCCATCCGGCATACCTGAATTACCGGAAGCAGTCATTTTTGCCAGTGTATAGGTCACTGTCTCCGGATAGGGTATCAGCGGTGATTTCTCCGCTTTCTCCCAGGAGATGGCTGCCTTTTCATCCGCTTCCCGTTCTGCCACATCACGGTTAATTTCAAATGACGCCATACCTAGAAATACACATATGATTCCCATAACGATAGCCTGTGCCCCTCTTTTGCTATGACTCATTGCACTCTCCCCTCTGCACCTTTGGAAAATGCAGTAACACCTCCGTACCGTTTCCCAGTTTGCTTTCGATGTGAACGGTATAAGCTTCCCCGAAACTCAGTTTCATTCTGTCGTTTACGTTTTTGACACCATATCCCAAAGCATGATATTCCAGAACATGTGCCAGGGTATCTGCATCCATCCCAACACCATTATCGCGAATGCTGACATAAATCACACCGCTTTCTGTCTCCTCCCAGATACGGAACCAGATCTGGTGATCCGGATCCTCCTTAATATCAAGACCATGCTCTAACGCATTTTCTACAAATGGCTGAAAAATAAGTGAAGGAAGTTCATAATCCAACAATTTTTCATCTATATCATAATGCACTTTAAAGTCATTATCATGCATCCAAAGTTGCAGCTGTACATAAGCCTGAATATTTTGAAGTGCCAGACGCAGGCTGATCCAGGTTCTTCCTTTATTTAAAGTTGTCCGGTAAAATGCAGAAAGTGCAAGCGTCACCTGACTGATTTCCTCTTCGCCGGCCTCAATTGCTTTCCAGTTGATCATCGACAGAGAATTATACAGGAAATGCGGATTGATCTGAGCCTGCAGTGCTTTCATTTCAAATTCTTTCCGGGCAATCTGAGTTTCATAATTTTCCCTGATCAGTTCCTGGATCCGCCGCATCATATGATCATAACTGTTGATCAGGATTCCCATCTCGTCTTCGCGGTTGCTGTGAACTGTTACCTGAATGTTCGTTTCATCCATAGACTGGATTTCTTCTGTCAGTTCTTCTAATGGTCTGGACATATATTTTGCAAATCTTCTTCCCAGCAAAATAATACAGATCAGACAGGCTCCTACCTGCACTGCGATCATAAGAAACGCTCTTCCGGAAAACGGACTTAAGTTGGATTTCTTTTGAAAATAAGTAACTGTCGCATCCATCTGATTCAGATCCTGATGCACCCATAAATAATCCTTTTTATTCTCTCTAAAACTTGCATATATTCCATTTTTATCTGTACATTTTTTCCCGGAAAAATTCCATATTTCATCGTTCTGTGTCTGCACATGAACACCATATTGATCCACTGCAAGCTGGTTTAATGATTCAAATAATGTCGGAATATCTGTGCGAACTGCCACATAACTTTCAATTCCGGAATAACTTGGAATTTTGTATATCGAAATCAGGTCTAATGTACTTTCATCAAATACCCATTCCTTATCCCTGATTTCATCTCGATACCAAGACTCTTTGTACAGATCCTCCAGTGGATGCGCTTCATTTCCGAAAGACTGCTGAATGCTCTCGGAGTAGATTGTAACAGATTCCATGATCAGATTCTGATACTTCAACGCACCGATGGTATTTGATACTTCCTGATACAGTTCATAACGCTGTGTCTTCTTTGTCGGATCGCACTCCAGAAAATTGATAACATCTTGGTTATATACGAAATACTTCATCATCTGCTGGCAGGTATACATCTGATAATCTACAATCCCACAGGCCTGCTGCAGTGTATTCGTCATATCTTTTTCCCTGTATTTCAGCACTGTGCGATAGGAATTAATTCCAAGTGAAATACCCAGTATCATAACCGGAAGCATACCGACCAGACACAGAATTGTCAGCATCTTTTTTCGAATGGATAGTTTATGAAAGAACTGTTTCAGTCTGTGCATCTGTCATTCCACCCTTTCGATACTGTTCCGGACTACATCCACAATACTCACGGAAATTTTTACAAAAATAAGATACATTTGAAAAACCAGTTTCTTTACATATCTGTACAATCTTCATAGATGTATCGGAAAGCAGTTTTTTTGCCTGCTCCATCCGGTAATTTCGAATAAAACGGCTGACCGTATCTCCGGTTTCTTTCTTAAATATATAACTGAAATATCCCGGTGACAAATACACCAGTTCGGATAATTTTTCCACACTGATATCCTCACTGTAATGTTCATAAATATAACTTTTTGCCTGTGCAACTTCATTTCTGGCACCATCATTGTTGGCTGCCAGACGTTCTTCCATACTCTGAATGAGTGTTTCTACAAGACTTATCACTTCCTGGACAGACTGCATTTCGTATACCTTCTGAACCGCTGTTTCCAGTTTTTTCTGTCCTGATGCTGATGCGTAAAAAATTCTTTTACCAGATTGGAAAACAAAAATCTCGTATAAATCTGCGAATAGCTGCTCAGCTCTCCCATACCATTTTTCAAAATACGAAAATGTTCCCACAGATGAGTCATATCATTCATTCGGATATTTTCGATCATCCGGCTAATCGTTTCATCCAGGAACTGCTCACTCCCGGTATCTTCTGCTACATGATCCGGTAAAAATACTCTTGTTTCCTTCTGATAAAATTTATTTTCTATCAGACTTTCAAGCATCTGAAAACGTTCCGGAAGTTCACTTCGATCCGTAACCGGCTGACCGACTGCCACATAAAAACGATTTCCAAACGTGTAATTCATCCATTCAGCTAAATCTGTTGCAAAAACTTTCTGTTCACATACGCCAAAAAGGACACAGAGTTCCTGATTCTGTGCCAGGTTTAAAAAAGATAATTTCTGTTTGCTATATTCTGCCAGTTTTTGAATAAAAACTTCTTCTGATTCTTCAAAAAAGTTGTCTTCACTCTCAATTAAAAACAAACCTCTGATCTGATTCCAACGGTCAATATTGATCTTTCCACTGATTTTATTTAACAGTTCGTCATTTCCCTGACAAAGGTATCTGAAAAGAAAATAATTTTCCAGAGAATCCTGATTCCACTGACTGCGCTGTGCTTCATTTCTCCGCTCAGTAATTTTCTCCACCAGATGATTCAGCGTGTTTTCGAACTCGGCAGGATCCACCGGCTTCAGCACATAGTTTGAAACACCGGAAGCCATTGCCTTTTTCGCATATTCAAACTCACCATATCCGGAAAAAATTACCATTTCCAGATCTGGCTGTAATTTGTGAGCCACAGAAACCAGCTCAATACCATCCATAAATGGCATTTTTATATCTGTCAGCATAATATCCACTGTCCGATTCTGCAAAATTTCGCAGGCCGCCTTTCCGTTGGCGGCCTCCAAAATTTCCATCTCTTCACTGCGCCGGTTCAGCAGAAAACGAATTCCCTTTCGCTCCAGTTTTTCATCATCTACTACCAGAATTGTCAGCATACATTACTCCCCCAATTTCCATATATCCTGATTGTATTCCCGGATGGTACGGTCAGAAGAAAAGAAACCTGCATTACTGATATTCACCAGCATTTTCTTTGCCCATGTTTTGCGGTCTGTATAATCTTCCAGTGCCCGTTCTTTTGTTCGGATATAATCTTCCAGATCCAGGAATGTCATAAACCAGTCTTTATTTTTCAGTTCACTGCTTAAACGCTCTAAATTTTCTTTCTTTCCAATCTCCATCATCTGTGGATCTGTAATAAATTCCACAGCCTTTTGGATCAATGGATTTTTTGTATAATAATCGGATGGTCTGTAATCACTTTTTTCATAATGTGCAATTACTTCATCACTCTTTGCACCAAAGATATAGATATTGTCATCTCCGACAAACTGATGGATTTCTACATTTGCACCATCTTCTGTTCCAAGTGTCACTGCTCCGTTCAGCATAAATTTCATGTTTCCGGTTCCGCTTGCCTCTTTGGATGCAAGTGAAATCTGTTCTGAAATATCACATGCCGGGATTAGTTTTTCTGCTAATGTAACGTTATAATTTTCTACCATGACCACATTCAGATATGGACTTACTTCCGGATCATGATTGATCAGTTCCTGCAGGCAGAGGATCAGATGAATGATATCTTTGGCGATCACATAAGCCGGTGCTGCTTTTGCGCCAAAAATCACCGTGATCGGAGTCTTTGGTAATTTTCCGCTTTTTATTTCCAGATATTTATAAATCACATACAATGCGTTCATCTGCTGTCGTTTATACTCATGAAGCCGTTTGATCTGAATATCAAACACAGAATCTTCATTCAGTTCTATGCCCTGTGTCCGTTTCAGATACTCTGCCAGTTGATGTTTGTTTTCTTTTTTTATCTGCAGAAGATTCTGCAGTGACTGTTCATCCTCTACAAACTTCTCCAGCTTCTTCAACTCTGTTGCATCTTTTTTGTATCCATCACCAATCCACTCCGTGATCTGATCTGCAAGCATCGGATTGCAATGAAGCAGCCAGCGGCGAAACGTAATTCCGTTTGTCTTGTTGTTAAATTTCTCCGGGTAAAGCTGATAAAAATTATGAAGTTCTGTCTCTTTCAGGATTTCTGTATGCAAAGCTGCAACGCCATTTACGCTGAATCCGTAATGGATATCAATGTGCGCCATATGAACCACATCGTTACGGTCAATGACAGCCACACTTTCATCCGCATATTTTCGTCGTACTTTATCATCTAAAATTTCAATAATTGGCACCAGCTGTGGTACGATTTCCTGCAGATAATCCAGTGGCCATTTTTCCAATGCTTCCGCCAAAATTGTATGATTGGTATATGCACAGGTGCGGCTTACCACATCAATTGCATCATCCACAGAAAGTCCCCGGGCAATTAATAAACGGATCAGCTCCGGGATGATCATCGTCGGATGTGTATCATTGATCTGGATGACTGCATAATCCGGCAAATCATAGAGGTTACATCCCCGTGCTTCACATTCTTTTAAAATCAGCTGTGCGCCATTACTTACCATAAAATACTGCTGATAAATACGAAGCTTGCGACCATCTTCATCACTGTCATCCGGATAAAGGAATAATGTCAGATTTTTGGCAATTTCTTTTTTATCGAAAGAAATCCCATCCTCTACAATGCTCTCATCCACAGAATCTATATCAAAAAGTTGTAATTTATTGGTGCGGTTACCATATCCGGTTACCAGAATTTCGTACATGACAGACTGTAATGTCATATTACCAAAAGACACCGGGAAACTGACATCCGTACGTTTTAACCAGCCACTTCGATCCATCCACGGATTTTTTGTTTCTTTCTGCATATGATCCGCAAATTTCTGCTGAAATAATCCAAGATGATAATTCAGTCCAATACCGGCTCCATTGTAACCAAGTGTTGCAATCGAATCCAAAAAACAGGCTGCCAGTCGGCCAAGCCCTCCGTTTCCAAGAGATGGTTCTACCTCGATTTCCTCAATTTCACAGATATCTTTTCCATTTGCAGCAAGCATTTTGCGGACATCCTCATATATTCCGAGATTGATCATATTATTAGACAAAAGTTTTCCGATCAAAAACTCTGCAGATACATAATATACTTTCTTTTTCCCTGCATTAGATTCCTTCTGCTCTGCCATATCCTGCACAACAGCCATCAGTGCCTGGTAAATCTCCTGATTACTGCTTTCTGAAATTGCTTTTCCTAATTTTTCCGATACTAACATTTCCAGCTTCATAATAAAATTCCTTCCCGACCTCAAAGTCTGTGCTCTCAAAAGAATCTGATACGCAGGAACCGTTTGATTCATTGTATCATACTTTTTACTGTTCGTGTGTTTCTGCTTATATTTTATACAGCATTGTTATTTTTTTCTTGTAGCATAATATCCTTTTATAGTACAATTCTATCAAAAACAGAAAGGAGTCCAGCATGAAACAACCAAAACCAGAACAATACCACGAAAAAAAACGTCATACGGATGATCAGTTTCCTTATAACACTTATCTGTGCACTATACCGGATGATTTTACAGAAGTACCTGTTCACTGGCATGAAGAAGCAGAACTTATCGTCATTCAGAAGGGATCTGGCACAGTTCTTGTAGACCTGACGCACTATCACGTCACAGCCGGAGATATCATTATTGTTCTTCCGGAACACTTGCATGCTATTAGAGAAATTTCAGGTCAGAAAATGGAATATGAAAATATCATTTTTCGTCCGGAATTACTTTCCTCCGATAACCACGACGTCTGTTTTGAAAACTTTCTGTATCCATTGTTCTCTGGGCAAATTCACACAGTCGTCCACATTCATCCACGTCTGTCCTACTACCCGAAAATTCATGATCTAATCCAGACAATGGATCAATTATGCAGTAAAAAACCTGCCGGATATCAACTTGCTCTCAAAGGCTCTCTGTTTCTTTTCATGTTCCAGCTTCTTTCTCTGGACGATAAAAAAGAATTATCCAACATACAGCAACGCTCACTGGACAAGTTAAAATTCATCATCACTTTCACAAATGAACACTTGGAAGAATCTATTTCCATTTGCCAGATTGCCTCTGCCTGTTATTTCAGTGAATCACACTTCATGAAATTTTTTAAGACACATATGGGCATCAGCTATATCCACTATCTGAATGATGTCCGTCTGGCACATGCCAGAAATTTGCTGGTTTCAACAAATCTGTCTATCCTGGAAATCGCACAGAAATCCGGTTTTGAAAATGCTTCTTATTTCAACCGGAAGTTCAAAGATAAATATGGCATTACTCCACGCCAGGCAAGATAAGAAAGTATGCTATCACACACTCTCTCGTATGGAATCATCGATAGCACCACAAAAAAACGCCGGATATTTTTATCAAATATCCGACGTTTTTCACGCACTTTATGTAACTGTTTTTAATATTACAGATATTTTTTTAATACGTCAACTTTATCTGTTGCTTCCCAAGGAAGATCTACGTCTGTACGTCCGAAATGTCCATAAGCAGCTGTTGCTTTGTAGATTGGTCTTCTTAAGTCAAGCATTTTGATGATTCCAGCCGGACGAAGATCGAAATTCTCACGAACGATCTCAACCAGTTTCTCATCAGAAAGTTTTCCTGTTCCGAATGTATCTACCATGATAGAAGTCGGCTGTGCTACACCGATTGCATAAGAAAGCTGGATCTCGCATTTGTCAGCCAGACCTGCTGCAACGATGTTCTTTGCAACGTAACGTGCTGCATAAGCTGCAGAACGGTCTACTTTTGTGCAGTCTTTTCCGGAGAAAGCTCCGCCGCCGTGACGAGCCATTCCACCGTAAGTATCAACGATGATCTTACGTCCTGTCAGACCTGCATCACCGTGAGGTCCACCGATTACGAAACGTCCTGTCGGGTTGATGAAGAATTTTGTCTCATCATCGATCAGCTCTGTCGGAAGGATCGGATCAAATACGTATTTTTTGATATCCTCATGGATCTGCTCCTGAGTAACATCATCATCATGCTGTGTAGAAAGAACTACAGCCTCTAATCTCTTAGGAGCGCCGTTCTCATCATACTCTACGGAAACCTGAGTTTTTCCGTCTGGTCTTAAGTAGCTTAATGTACCATCTTTACGAACTTTTGTAAGCTGAAGAGCCATTTTGTGTGCAAGGGAGATTGGGTACGGCATTAATTCCGGTGTCTCGTTTGTAGCGTAACCGAACATCATACCCTGATCACCGGCACCTGTATCAAGATCATCTGTCAGAGCTCCCTCTTTTGCCTCAAGTGCTTTATCAACACCCATAGCGATATCAGCGGACTGCTGATCCAAAGCAACCATAACTGCACATGTATTTCCATCGAAACCTGTCTTTGCATCATTGTAACCAATCTCGTTTACAGTCTGACGAACGATAGACGGGATATCGAGCTGTGCTTTTGTAGTAATCTCACCTGTTACTAATACGAAACCTGTACAAGCAGCTGTCTCGCAGGCAACACGGCTCATCGGATCCTGTGCCATGCAGGCATCCAGAATTGCATCAGATACGGCATCGCAGACTTTATCCGGATGTCCCTCTGTAACTGACTCAGAAGTAAATAATAATTTTTCCATAATTATCCTCCGTTCTTTTCTCTCATTCTAATCTAATTTGAAACATGTGAACTTCCACAGTTCACGTTTATTGCAGTCATACTTTATGTATCATACCTTCCAAGATAGGAAAAGTCAACCAACAGATTTCCCCGAAAATGTTGAACAAATAACAAAAAAGGCAAAAAATGCGGGCAGATGTCATAAGTCTGCCCGCTTCCTGTTAAAATTTTATCGATGCCTGTTCCAAACTTTCTTCAAGCTGAACACCGGCATGATTTCCCACATGACTCTGTTCAGCATAAACCCGCATATCTTCCCAGAATCACGATGTGTTGCCTGCTAGAGTTTCAGTCTGAACTGCTGAATCTCTTTCTCAGAACTTACCTTCTGCATCATTCCTCCGATGCCTCTGAATTTCTCATCGAATGCTTCGTATCCACGCTCGATGTAGTAGATGTCATCTACGATAGTAATACCGTCTGCTGCCAGTCCTGCGATCACCAGTGCCGCACCTGCACGAAGATCCGGTGCGCTGACTCTTGCACCTGTGTAACGCTCTACTCCATTGATAATCGCAATGTTGCCTTCCACCTTAATGTTGGCGCCCATTTTTTCAAGTTCATCTACATATTTGAAGCGATTCTCGAAAATACTCTCAGTGATCGTACTTGTTCCCTCGGAAAGTGCCAGCACAACACCCATCTGTGGCTGCATATCTGTCGGGAATCCCGGATACGGTAATGTGGTCACCTGCGTATGATGTAACGGTTTGTTTGCAATAACACGAACTGCATCGTCAAATTCCTGAATCTCGCATCCAACCTCGATCAGTTTTGCACTGGTCGCCTCCAGATGCTTCGGAATAACATTTTTTACCGTAACATCACCGTGTGTCGCTGCTGCCGCGAACATAAATGTACCTGCCTCGATCTGATCCGGAATGATTGAATATTCCGTCTTGTGCAGTTTCTCTACACCGGAAATACGGATCACGTCTGTTCCGGCGCCACGGATATTTGCTCCCATACGATTTAAGAAGTTTGCCACGTCAACGACATGCGGCTCTTTTGCTGCATTTTCGATAGTGGTCTTGCCCTCTGCCATAGCTGCTGCCATCATAATATTGATGGTAGCTCCAACGGAAACTTTGTCCATATAAATATGTGTACCGCAAAGGTTCTCTGCCTTTGCCGCAACCAGTCCACGGCGGATATCCACTTCTGCGCCCATGGCACGGAAGCCTTTCAGATGCAGGTCGATCGGTCTGCTTCCAATATCACAGCCACCCGGAAGGGCAACTTCTGCATCTTTGTATTTGCCAAGTAATGCGCCTAACAGATAGTAGGACGCACGAATTTTTCTGATGTATTCATTATCCACGCTGGTATCGTGAATGGTTGATCCGTTGATCTTTACGGTGTGGATATCAACACGCTCCACAGTTGCACCAATGTTCTCGATTGCCTGAAGCATAACATTGATATCACGGACATTTGGTAAATTATCTATTGTAACGGTCTCATCCGTCATGACTGCTGCCGCAAGAATCGCCAGTGCTGCATTCTTCGCACCACCGATTGCCACTTCACCGACTAACGGACTGCCTCCTTTAATTACATATTGATCCATTTTGCACCTCTATGTTTCTAAATTTAAACACGCTATTATAACTATATCTCTAAAAATTTGTCAAGTTTTTTCATTTCATTCATATTTAATTAGTAAACTGATTCTATTATAACATACCCCATAGGTATATAAAAGAATCTTTGCTTTATTTTATTCAAATACCACCGTCTCGGTTCCTAATTTTCCTTCAATGCTTCCTGAACCGCTTTCAATGTCTGCTGAATCGTCTGTTTATACTGATCAACGGTGATATCAGCATACTTTTCATACAGAACAGTTCTTTCTTTATAAAGATCAGCTAAGGTCTGTCCCTCTTTTAAAACGACACCACGTCCCTTGAGATTACGCAGACGTCGCTGAAGCACACGCAGATTCTGCTTCAGATATACTACAGTTCCGATAGATTTCAGATGTTCCATCGCTTCTTTTCCATATATCACACTTCCACCGGTAGCAATGACACTGCGATGTGTCTGAATCTGACTATTTACTCTGTTCTCTATTTCTATAAAGCCATCGGTACCATTTTCCGCGATAAGCTCACTTAACAATTTTCCTTCCGCTTCCTGGATCAGCAGATCTGCATCCACAAACTGATATCCAAGAACTTTTGCCAGTACGACACCGATGGTACTTTTTCCAACACCCGGCATACCGATCAAAATAATATTATCTCTGTTCATCTCTCAACTTATACTTTCTCATGCGTAAAACAAAGCGGACTATCCTGTCCGCTTTGCATTTTTCCTCGTTCTACTCTGCTGTTGCACTGCTGCTGTCGGAAGCAGACGGTGTGGTAAACAGATTGTCAAAAGCAACTTTTGACCACTCTTTATCATTTACATTAATATCAATATCTTTCTTATAGCTCTCTACAACATTGTTGTAAGCCTCATCCTGACGATCGGATACGATACTCTGTTTCTTCTTCTCCGTAGCATCTGCGTCAAATTCGCTGTCCAGACGGATGATGTAATAGCAGTCTGTTCCCTCGATCAGATCAGATACATCGCCCGCTTTCATACTGTTGGCAGCTGTAATTACTGCATCACAGAAACCACCATCGGACTCACTCTTTTCATCACTTCCATAGGAATAAGTCTGTACCGTATAACCATAATCAGAAGCAGTTCCATCAAAATCTGTCTTTGCTTTCTCTGCTGCATCATAAGCATCTTTTTTCACAACGGTTACCTGATCATCAGTATAAGTCTGCTGATTTCCACTGTCATCCGTGTAAGTTGTCAAACTGATTTTTACATAACTGAAGGTTCTCTGTGCAGCTTCTTCATCAGATACTTCGGTATCTGCTGTTGCGCGGATCGCTGTGCTCATTTTCTGCTGTACAGTCTGTAAGTACAGATAACGCTCTACATACTCCTCTGTAGCACCGACTTCTTTCAGTGCAGATTTTGTATTATCGGACATAAATTTCTCAGCAGCTTCTTTCATTGCTGCCTTCTCATCGTCCGTAATCTCTACTCCATAATCATCCATATGCGCTTCTAACAGACACTGTGTCTCAATGTTCTCCATAACACTGTCCTTGATAGAATCCTGCATATTCTTTCCATTCTTTGCATAAGACTCATTCGTCCAGTAATCCTCTCCATAATAAGAAGCAAAGATACCGTCATAAGATGCCTGCTGGATACGTGCTGCAAAATTTGCATATCCCATATCCACTTCAATCGTATCAATGGCATCCCCTGTCATGGTGACAGCGGTTGCATTTTTATTAATTCCACAGCCACTTAATGACATGGATCCGATCATGACACTCATTAAAATAACTGCTGCAAATTTCTTAAACTTCATAGTTTCCTCCAACTATCAATATATCATGTGCAAATTCGGCACATGATCCAATTTATCGTTCATCAATCATACCAGTATGTCGACTCACTTGCACTCATTATATCATGAACTTGCAGTTCATGATCGTGATCTACACATGCTTCGCATGGCAGT
>ERZ1673739.342-NODE-342-length-69167-cov-5.168350_pt1 | contig 69167 bp, 73 predicted proteins | sample MGYA00580210_ERZ1673739 | MGnify/ENA primary metagenome ERZ1673739 (study PRJEB41218, sample SAMN15661749) | gut metagenome | host: Homo sapiens | place: Canada: London | collected 2015-08-20/2019-03-30 | study: EMG produced TPA metagenomics assembly of... | reverse complement strand
CTTGCATGTGTTAAGCACGCCGCCAGCGTTCATCCTGAGCCAGGATCAAACTCTTATGTTAAAGTTTAATGCCTAGCCAGTTAATCTGGCTATCCTCCGGTTTTTTCGAAACCGGTAAACTCTTGTCATTTTATCAGCGACTTTGTCGCTGTCGAATTGACTATGGGTTGTAAGTTTCATTCACTATTCTATTTTCAAAGTTCACAGCGCATTTCACAGCGCAGGATTTATTCTAGCAAAGGTTATCCATATTGTCAATACCTTTTTTCATTTTTTTCAGACTTTTTTTCTTTTTTTCCAAAAACCCTGATTTTATCAGTTTTCTTCCAGCACCACTTTCCGGAATACTTCGCCGATATTTTCCGCAATGACCAGATCGGCTTTTTTATCCATGCTGGTGGCAGATTTATTGATGAGCACCAGATACTTGCCTCGGAAGTAATGGAGAAGCCCTGCCGCAGGATATACATTCAGGCTGGTACCGCCTACGATAAGCATCTGGGCATGAGAAATATCATGAACCGCTTCTTCAATGGTATGTTCATCCAGACCTTCTTCATAAAGCACCACATCAGGACGGACGATGCCGCCGCATTTATCACAACGGGTAATGCCTTCGTCTTTGGTCACATAATCCAAATCAAACTCTTTACCGCATTTCAGGCAGTAATTCCGATACAGTGTGCCATGAAGCTCCAGTACCCGTTTGCTGCCGCCTTTCTGGTGCAAATCGTCGATGTTCTGTGTAATGACAGATTTCAGTTTGCCCATTTCCTCCAGCTTTGCCAATGCCTTATGGCAGTCATTTGGTTTTGCATCGGGATAGAGCAGATTCTTTTTATAATATTGAAAGAAAATATCGGGATGTGCCTCAAAAAAAGAATGGCTCAATATGATTTCCGGGCGATAGCCATATTCACTGATGGCTGTAAAAATCCCTTTTTCCCCACGGAAGTCTGGGATGCCGCTTTCCGTAGACACGCCAGCGCCGCCAAAAAATACAATATTGTCACACTCTGCAATCCAGTCTTTCAGTTTCTGCAGTTTTTCATCCATGAAAAGTCCCCCTTTCGGTTCTTTGTCTATGCTCCCATTATACGCTTTTTTCCCTGCACCTTCAATGGAAACGAAAAAAGGCAGAGCATTAGTGGCATCTTCATAAAAAACAAAGCAAGCTGAAATCCTTATATATAGAGGATTCCAGCTTGCTTATTTTTATAAGATTTTATTTGATATGTTTTCTAAAGAGAAATTTGCTTTTCTCTCCGCCTTTTTTCTTATTCCGTTTCTGTTTTTTCTTCTTTTTTCGGTTTCACAAGGACTGTGGTGCCCAAAATGCGATGGTTATCCACATTATGCACCTGAATCTGCATTTCTTCCGTATCCACCAAAAAGGATGTGCCGTCATCGGGCACATGACCCAACACACCGCAGATATAACCGCCAAAGGTTTCATATTCTTCCACTGGCAGTGTCACATCCAAAGCCTCTGCCACTTCTTCCAGATCCGCGCTGCCGGCAACTTTCCATTCCATATCGCCAGTACGGACAATTTCCGCTTCTTCCACTTCTTCTTCCTCTTCGTAGAAGTCGCCCACCAGAAGCTGCATAATATCCCGCAGGGTGATAATACCGCTCAGACCGCCGTATTCATCCAGCAGAATAGCAAAGTATTTTCTTTCCCGTTTCATATTGGTCAGCAGCACGTCTGCTTTCACCGTTTCCGGCACAAAATAAGGTTTGTCTACGGCATTTGCCATGACGCTTTCCCGGCTTCTGTCTGCCAGACGGAAAAAATCTTTTGTATCCAGCACACCGATGATGTCGTCATCGTCCTCCCCACTGATGGGGTAATAGGTAAAGCGGCTGTTCTGAATGGTTTCTTCCCAGACAGTCATATCGTCGTCCAGATCCAGCATCACCACATCCACACGATGGGTGCATACTTCTTCCACAGATGTATCATCAAACGCAAATACGTTCTGAATCATTTCCACTTCTTCTTCATCAAAAGTACCTTTTTCGTTGCCTGCTTCCAGCATCATGCGAATTTCTTCCTCAGAAACTTCTTCGCCGTTGTCGTTAGGGTCGATGCCCACCAAACGCAAAATGCCGTTTGTGGAAACAGTCAGCAGCCATACCAGAGGAGCGGAAATTTTATAAACCGCCGCCAGCAGACCAGAAAGTCCCAATGCCAGAGATTCGGACTTTTTCATAGCCACACGTTTTGGCACCAGTTCCCCGAATACCAGGTTAAAGTAAGCCAAAACAACAGTAATCACCAGCAGACAGACAGATTTCAGCACATTTTCTGGAATCCCGATGCCTGTGGCTGCCAGAGCCGCCGCCAGAGGGCCTGCAAAGCTTTCTGCCGCAAACGCACTGGAGAGCATCCCTGCCAGAGTGATGGCTACCTGAATGGTTGCAAGGAATCTTGCAGGCTGTTCTGTCAGATTTACCAGACGTCCTGCCCGTTTATCTCCATCCTGTGCCATTTTCTTCAATTTCGTTTCATTTGTGGAAATGACCGCGATTTCCGCACTTGCAAATATGGCGTTCAACGCAATCAACACTACTTGTAATACTAAAGGTTCCCAACTCATAGTTCTCATTCCTCCGTTTTGATTCTTCCAAAAATTATGTTGTTCTATACATTCTTACAAACACAAAAAGGCATACTCTACCCCTTCCGATTCCGGGCAGACTACACCTTACTCTCTTTTTCTGACATCAAAACGCTTTGGAATTGTTAAGTTGGCGTCCGTATCGCTGTCCGCGTCCATTCTTTTTGTCACACTCCTTTCAAATTAGAACATATCATCTCATATTTCCTTTTGCCTGTCAATTAATGAACCGTTAAGAAATCAGGCAAAACAGCAGGAAGGCCTTTCGGGGCACCTTCGCAAAAACAAAAAAGCCGGAATCTTTCATTTCAAAAGATTCCAGCTTTCCTATTTTTCTGTTTGTTTTATTTTAAGCCTTCAGCCAACCGTTTTTCTGCAAAAATTCACGGATTTTTTCCATAGCTGTCTGAAGCTGTTCCATGCTGTAAGCGTAGGAAATACGCACATGTCCTTCGCCGCTTTCGCCGAAAGCATCGCCGGGCACCACTGCCACGCTGGCTTCATGAAGCAGACGTTCACAGAATTCCTGAGAAGTCAGTCCTGTCACCCCAATGGAAGGGAACACATAAAATGCCCCTCTGGGTTCAAAGCATGTCAGTCCCATATCATTCAGGGCTTTCACCAGATACTGCCGTCTTTCGTCATAAGCCTCACGCATTGCCCCCACATCACTGTCGCAAAGAGCATCATCCCGCAGAGCTTCAATGGCACCATACTGGCTCATGGTAGGGGTACACATGATGATATAAGCATGTACTTTATTGATGACTTTCATCAGTTCCTTGGGACCAGCCGCGTAGCCCAGACGCCAGCCTGTCATGGAGAAAGACTTTGCAAAGCCGTTGAGCACCACTGTCCTTTCCTTCATGCCTTCCACAGAAGCAATAGAAACGTGATTTTTGCCGCCATAAGTCAATTCTGCGTAAATTTCATCGGAAATTACCAGCAGGTCGTGTTTGATGCAGACGGGAGCAATCCGTTCCAGATCTTCCCGTTCCATGATGGCACCGGTGGGGTTATTGGGATAAGGCAGAATCAGCGCCTTTGTTTTGGGTGTGATGGCTGCTTCCAATTCTTCTGGCATGAGTTTGAAATCGTTTTCCGCTTTTGTAGTCACTACCACAGGCACACCATGCTGTAACTGGATAGCTGGTTTATATGCCACATAGGAAGGTTCCACCACCAGCACTTCGTCTCCCGGTTCCAGAATGGTACGCAGTGTCACATCAATGGCTTCGGATGCGCCGATGGTGCAAAGAATCTGGTCTGTGTCATAGTCCAGATCAAAGCGGCGTTTCAGATAATGGGCAATTTCCTCCCGCAGTTTGGGCATGCCCCAGTTGGAGGAATATCTTGTTTTGCCTTCTGCCAGAGAATCCATGGCAGCTTTCCGCACACGTTCCGGTGTTTTGAAATCCGGTTCCCCAACGCCAAGGGAAATGACGTTGTCCATAGTTGCTACAATATCAAAAAATTTCCGAATACCGGAAGGCGGCAGAACCGCCACATGTTTTGCTGTAAAATCTCTCATTTCTACACCTTCTCTTTCGTAATTATAATTTCACCTGATACAGAGCGTCGCTTTTTGGCTGTTCCAGCACTCTTTCTTTGCCCTGTTCCAAAATGGTCTTTCCGCTTTCTGTAATGCGACCAATGACAGCCGCTTCAATGCCTGCTTCTTCCAGTTTTTTCACCAGACCCGCTCCGTCAAAGGCGGAAATGATCATAGTGCCGCTGGAAATGAGGAGCAAAGGCTCAATGCCTGCTTCTTTGCAGACAGCCTTTGTCACTTCTTTGATGGGAATATTGTCCGCAAAGACCTGCACGCCTTTTCCAGAACATTCCGCCAGTTCCCAGACTGCTCCCAAAATGCCCCCTTCTGTGGCGTCATGCATAGCTGTTGCGCCATGTTCCATGGCAATGCGGCTTTCGGTGCCAACAGACAGATAGCCTTTCATGTCCTTGGCTTCTTCCAGCAGTTCTTTGTCAATGCGCTGTGCCAGCACATCTTCATGTTCATGGGCAATGATGGCAGTACCTTCCAGACCTGCCCATTTTGTCATAATGACATCCTGTCCAACTTCCGCGCCGCCAGTGCAAACCATTTTCCGGTTTCTGGTCTTGCCGATGACCGTAGCGGAAATAACGGGTTTTGTCACCGCGTCTGTCACTTCTGTATGACCGCCCAGCACTTCAATGCCCAACTCCGCCGCTGCTTTCAGTGTTCCGTGCATGAGTTCTTCCAGCATAGCCTCATCGCTTTGAGGCGGAAGAAGTACTGTCATTAAAATCCCCACAGGTTCTGCCCCTGCAGAAAATACGTCGTTACAGTTGATATGTACTGCCAGATAGCCGGTATCCTTTGTTGCGCCGGTGATGGGGTCTGTGGAGAACACGCACAGTTCCTCTTTGGGGTCCATGGCAGAACAGTCTTCCCCTGTTTTGGGACGCACCACAATATCATCCCGATGGACTTTGCTGTGTGTCACCGGGTCTAAAACGATCCGCTCCAGTATTTGCGGCGGAATCTTACCAATTTCAAACATACTATCAAATCTCCTTTTTCGGTCAGAAGCACCTTTGTGCAAAAAAGAAACCGCACCTTACAGCTCTGTTTCTTTTCCCTGTGTACTATTTTACCACAGTCTGCACTACAGGAACAGAAATTTTTCTGAAACACAAAAAAGGTGTCTGCAATGTCTGCAAACACCTTTCTTTCTTATTGAATGCCAAAGCCCGGCTGTTCTGTAGATGCCGTATCTGCTGTGGTTTCTTCTTTCTTTTCTTCTGCTTTCTTAGTACCTACGGTCACCTGATCCGCTGTGGCACGGTAAGAAGAAGAACTGAACCATTCCCGGCTCACCTGTTTGCCGTTTTCGTAAACGATCTTGTAAACGCTTACTTTCGCGCCGGTTTTCCCGGTGGAAGTTACTTTCCGTTCGCCTTCCGGCATATCAGGGTCTTCTGTCACCACTTCTGCCGGTTTGGGTATGGTTTCCTCATAAACGGTTTCGTATTCCACACGATGACTGCTGCTGTGGACTTCATGACCATAAATATTCATGACCAGATTGCCTCCGCTGGCATAAGCTTCAATCAATACAGGATATTCTGTATTATTCTTGAACTTCAGGTCTTTATAATTGCCTGCAACCGCCGCATCTCTGCCCAAAGGCACATAGCCTACGGTCATGGAATGGGGATGGCGTTCCACAATCTCCAGTTCCGCATCAATGACTGCGTTATACAGTGTCGTGGTTACCTGACATACACCGCCGGCAACGTCTTTTTCCACTTTGCCGTTGTTGTATACAGCAGCATCTTTGTAGCCGCCTTCATAGGTCTGAGGACCCAATTCCACATTGGCAGAGAATGTTTCTCCCGGTGCCAATACAGTGCCATTAATGTAGTTACATCCCACTTCCAGATTGGTATTTCTATTTTTGTCACTCATGGTATACGTAGTCTTGAAAGAACCGATAAGGTCTGTAACATGGCTGTTTGCCTCTGCTGTGATCTTGGGTTCTTCCACTTCCGCCTCAATTTTGGCAGTGCCGCTCATACGGGTATCCAAAACAGCTGCCGCATTGGCTTCTGTTTTTTCCTGATCCATGATACGACCGGTTTCTTCCGGTGTCACCACAAATTTCCCGTTTTTCCGGCTGACGGTACTATCTACGGCATGGCGATCGAATTCTTCAGCGATCTCTGTCAGTTTCGCTTTCATTTTTTCTGTGTCATAAGAATATTCCAAAGGAATGTCAATGCCTTCTTTCAGCAGCTGCGCCCCAACCTGAAAACGTTCTTTGTCTGTGCCTTCTCTGCCAGTGTTATAAGCCTGTTCCACAGCTTCTTCCAGATGGTAGCCAGCGCCAAGGTCTGTGAAAGGCACTTCCCATTTTGTTTCCTCATCAAACTGGAATGTGAGCACCTGCCCATTGACTTCTGTCACATACTTTTCTTCCAGTGTTGCCAGTGCTTCTTCCTTGCTCATGCCTTCCAGAGAAATGCCGTCTACAGTGACACCCTGATAAATGCCTTCCGCAGAAAGGAGTTTCAGCACCTGATGTCTGTGATAGAAATAATATCCCAGCACACCTGCCAGAACCACCAGAACAACCACCAATGCCCCGATCATGATTTTCTTTTTATGTGCCTCATGGCGGGCTTCCCGCCTGTGGCTTCTTACACCCTTTTGTTGCAAATAAACCCCCAACTTTCTATAACAGTTGTTTTCGCTTTTCCGCAATGGCAGAAAAACGGCTTCGCCCATACAAGTGTATTGGATTCAGACATACATTATACCAAAAACCAATACTTCTTCTATCATAGCGAAGCCGTATGAAAAAAACAATATCAATTATAATAAATTTCCTTACATTTTTATTACATAATTGGTACAGGAACCTACTTTCCGCGGCGTTTTTTGGCGTCCAGAAGCCGTTGTGTTGTATTTTTATGCTCTTCTGGCGTATCCGCCGGTTTTTCCGCAGGCGTTGTTTTCTGCTCTTTCTCTTTGGATACCTGTTCTTTTTCCGCCTGTTTTGCAGTGGATTTCGCAGGTTTTTCTGCATTTTTCACCTGTTTTTCCTGTTTTCTGTCTTTCCGCACTGCAAGGGCTCCTTCTGCCCTCTGCAATACTGTGGGGAATCTCCGCAGGAAAATATCCAGCAGGAGCAGGAATACACCCAGTATCAGCAAAGGATTCTGCATGGACTGATGTTTCACAGACTGTGCCGCATCTGCCGCAAAAACTTCGCTGCCGCTGGTCAGCACTCTGCCGCCGGTGCTTTCGGCAATCTGCTGAAGGAGCTGGCTGCCGTTTTCTCTGGTTGTCATGTCGTACTCTTTGGGGTAGGACAGATAAAAACCTGTATTGGAATTGGTGGTGGTCCCATCTTTTTCTGCCACCTGCACTGCCGCCAGATAAGCCCCTTCTTTTGCCGAAGAAAAGACACCTTCATAAATCCCCGGAGCCGTTGACTGCATCTGTACTGTTTCTGTTTCGTTGTCAGAAGAAACCACCGTCACCTGTACTTGTGATACCTCCTCGGAAAAAGGCATGGTCAGCCGCAGGACGCTGTCCTCTTCCCCTGCTTCTGCCGTCAGGGTCATATCCGTCATGGCGTTGTTTTTCATCATCCAGGAAACAGCATTGCGAAGGATTTTCACACCACTATCCGACGCCAACCATTTCTCCGTCCATTGTCCATGTACGTCTGATGTCCATGCCACCGTTCTGCCCAGACCATACTGCCATGTTGCCAGAATGGGTTCTTCCTTGTCGCTGATGAGGACTTTGTCGGCTCTGGCTTTTGCCGTGGTGCTGATATAGCCATCCAGTTCCGTCACAGCGTCAATGCCCGACAAAATAGCGGAAGCGTCCTGCTGTTCTGGATAAAAGGTTCGGTTATTGATGAATTCTTTCCCTGCCAGAATGGTTTCTTTTGCAAAAATTTCCGGCAAGTCCGTAAATTCATCCGTAAAGTAATACCGCCCGTTGCCGTTTTCCGCCAAACGCTGCAATAACTGCGTATCTGCGCTTCCCCCGACAGCTACTGTCGAAAGAGTAATGTTCCGCTGACGCATTTCTGTCAGAACACTGTCATAGCCGGACTGTTCCGCCTGACCGTCTGTCAAAAGGAGGATATGCTTCTGTTTGGTATTTTCTTCCTTCATGGCATCCACTGCCATTTTCAGGGCAGGCAGAATACTGGTACCACCCATTGCCTGAATACTGCCAATGGCATTCGTCAGAGCGTCTTTGTTTTCCATGACATCGCAAGGTTCCATGACCCATTCCGCAAGGGAGTCAAAAGCCACCACGCCTACTCGGTCGCCCTGCTGGAAATGGTCCAAACTGCGGATAGCCGCTTCTTTTGCCATGTCAATACGGGAAACCCCATAATTGCCATCCGTCATACTGCCAGAACGGTCAATGACCATAATCATGGTCAAATCGGGATTCTGCCCTTCTGTTTTCAAATCCATATCCACAGGGAGCATTTCCTCCAGTGGGGTATTCTGATAGCCACCTAATGCAAAAGCATTTTCGCCGCCGCTGACCAGCAAACCTCCACCAGTGGTGCGGACATAAGTTTCCAATGCGGATAAAAAGCCATCAGGCAGATTTTCCGCCGATACATTGGCAAGGATGACGCCGTCATAGGCTCCCAGCTGCTCCATGGCAGTGGGTGCGCTGCCTGCTGTCACTTTCTGGACAGCTACCTGACCGGAAAGCATGCTTTCCCATTCTCTGCCGCTGTCCTCCTGCTCCACGATGAGGATTCTGGGAATGTCTTCTATATAAGTATAAGCATAGACCCGATTGTTTTCTGCCATGGTGTCCTGCGCCGGTGCAATTTCCGCCCGATAGGTGACACCGCCGCCAGTGGTGGTGATATCGGAAAATACCATACGAGTTTCACCTTTATGGATTTCCACAGATTCATCGGCAATGAGGGTATTGCCTTTGTAAAGCCGCACCTGTGCCGTGGTGTCAATGTTTGCGTCAATCTGCAATGCCAATTCATAGCGGCTGTTGATGTTGATGACTTCCGCCAATTCCAGCTTCGTCAGCTGCACCTCCGGCTGTTCTTCAGACACCAGTGGATATACATCTACGGTAATGCCCTGTGCCGCCAATGCTCTTGCCTGCTGCAAAGCATTACCTTCTGTTTCGTTGCCGTCAGACAGGAGGACAATGCGTTTTTCGGTACCATCCGGCAAAAGGGATGCAGATAGACGCAGAGCATTTTCCAGCGAACTGCCCCCTTTATCCACCAAAGACAGAAATCCTGCCGTTACATTGGTATCTTTGTCCGGCGTCAGTTCCACCCCTGCCCGTTTCCCGAAGGAAACCAGACCCAACTGGTCTCGATTTTCCTTAGCCTGCTGAGCTTCCTGTAAAAAGGTCTGTACCGCCCCTTCCGTTTTCTCCACGCTGGCAGAACGGTCAACAGCAAATACCGTTGTGGTGGTGTTTGCTGTCATAAGCAATGTGGGATTTGCCATGGCAAGAATCAGCACAAAGCAAAGTACCGCCCGCATGATGGTATGGACTTTTTTCCGAAATGGCGATGCAAACTGTCCGCCTTTGGCAAAAAACAGTATGGCTGCCATTACGGGAATCAATAAAATCAGCCAGTAAGGCTGCTGCCAATCAATGTTCACGGCAATTCACCCGCCATTCTACAAGTAATACCACAAGCAGCAGCAACAGTACCCATTTCAGGACGCTTCTGCTGCCTTGAATTTCTTTCGTTGTGGATTGTGTCTGTTCTGTCTGTTCTCCCCGCAGGGACAAATCCGATTCCCCTTCGGTTTTGGCATTGACCCCAAAGGGCGTTTCTGTCACATTCTGTGCGCTGTCTGTTTCTCTAAGAGTATAAAGCCCCGGTTCTGCCGTTTCCGTCAATGTTTGAGGAGGAAATGGCGGTGCAATGGAAATTTCCTTGCCTGCGGCTGTCATGACTGTTGCCGTTTCTGTGGTAGGCAGCAGAGAAAGGCTCACCTGTTCTCCCGCTGTCACTTGAGAAACCCCGGAACCATTGGCAGGGAAATACCATTCCATCAATCGATACAGCAGGATAGGGAATTCCGTCTGCAAAGGAAAATCACTGTCATGGAGGTCAAAACCCAGAACTGCCACTTTTCTGCCGTTGGTCTCTCCATAAAGCCCCAAGGTCTGCCCCTCTGCCTGCAAAAAGGCTGTGCCCCAAGAAGCGGAAAGAGGGGTTCCTTTCGCCAGCGCAAAGGAAATATCACCGCAGTTTTCCAGACCACTGTCAGAAAGTCCGCGGACATCTGCCGCAAATTCACGCTCCGCTCCTGTTTCCACGATGCCGTTTCCGCTGGGTGGGTTAATAAGGAGCCAATGACCGTCCGTCGGCATGGTTTCCGGTAATACACCGTCAAACACATACAGACTGTATCCTGAGAGATTTTCCTGTAAGGTATCTGTCTGATAGAGTTCCACCTGATCGGACAGGGAAAGGGCTTTTTCCAAAAAGAGATTGCTTTCAGAAACCAACAACACTTTCTGCTGCTTAGCCGCTGCCAATCCCGCAAAACGGCTGTTATCTGCCGCCAAGGCATCTTCTGGAGAAATCCGCACTTCCAGTGTTTTTGTTTCCCCAGGAACACCACGGAATACCACATCTGTATCCCCTCCGGCTGCCGCCGTGACGTTTTTGGTGTCAAAAGCCGCACCGTCTGCGTAAAGGGTAACGGTTTTTTCCTGGTCGTTTTTGCCATAGTGATAAAGCCTTGCCATCACATACAATCCGTCTTCCTGTGCCGTATGAGAAAGGAGTGTTACCGCTGTATTCTCCCCATCTCCGGTGTAGACTTGTTCTGTTGCGGATAATGTGCCCAAATTGCCATATCCGTCTGTATACACTACAATTTCGCCGCCCAGCGCTTCCTGTTCTGCCGAAAGCAGGCTTTTCGCTTCTTCCCAGTTAACGCCGCCGGCTGTAGGGGATGCGTTTTCCACCATACGCAGAACCACATCTTTTTCCCCGCCGCTGACAGCAAGGGTGGGCGTGTCTGTGAGCATCACCAGAGAAAAACGAGAGCCGGGTGCCGTATTTTCCAACAGTTCTGTCAAATCTGCCTTTGCGGCATCAAAACGGCTTTTTTCCACATCCGTCGCCTGCATGCTCAAAGAGCAGTCCAAACCAATGATATAATCCCGCACCTGTATTTTTCCCATAAGATAAGGACCGGATAAGGCAAGGGCAAGGAGAAGTGCTGCCGCAATCTGCAAAAACATCAGCAGATTTTTCCGCAGCTTTTGCCATGGCTCCTGCGCCTTTGTCTGGGTCAGAACCTTTTCCCAAAGATACAGACTAGGCACCTGTTTTTCTTTATATTTTTGTTTCAGTAAATACATCAACAGGATGATCGGCACCGCAAGGAGTGCCAACAATCCCAAAAGGGGCTGTGCAAAGTGCATCGTCCCCCTCCTCTCTGTCAATTAAGCGGCGCAATCCTGCAAGTATGCCGCCACATCCTCCGGTACCTGATACACTGCCACAAAGTTTTCCTTTGGAATGAGAATATCCAGATATTTGGTCATGCCGTCCAGAATCTCCAGTGTCACATAACCTTCTTTATAAACAGTCATTTGGGCAATCTTATAATCCGTATTGGATACCGTTTCTCCCAGCTTGATGGTGGCATTCTGCCGCAGGGCGAAAGTGCCGCTTTCTGTCACATCTGCAGGCAGTGCATCCACCTTTGTCCAGTCAGAAACTTGGATGGCTTCCAGAAAAGCGTCCATATCCTCCACGGTGGCACCGTCGCTTTTCACCACACGGACAGGCTTGCCGTCACTATCTTCTTCCAGAAAAATCTTTTCTGCCCAGTTGATTTTTGCCATTTCTGCTTCGATTTCCGCCTGGGCTTTGTCCCATGCTTCTCCAGCCTGTTCCACGGCACTGCCCAACTGCTGGGAGGCATCCTGCAAACCATCTTTCAGCTGTTGTTCATCCCCAGCAGAAAGATTGCCGCAGCCTGCCAGCATACAGAAAGATAAAACACCTGCTATTTTCCAGATTTTCATATAAAATCCCTTCTTTCTTACCGCTCCAGTGTGGCAAAATAATCAGAAACCAGTTCCCGCATACCATAGGGCACACTGCTGTTTTCCAGTGTTTCCATGGCTTCGTTGCGGTACTGCCCATATACCGTATCGTAAGGCACAGACGTTCCTGCCTGCCCCATGGTGCGGTGTTCCGTTATGGTGGTCTGACCTTCGTCGGAATCCGTCCCTGTCAGCTGAGCATCGTAACCATCTTTGCCTGCCGCAGAACGGGTATAGATTTTTTCCGGCTCTCCATGACCGAATCCACGACCCTGACCGCCATTGCCTACGCCAGCGGTTCCGCTGCCGCCGCTGCCCGTCTGACCGCCGGTTCCTTCACCTTCCGCGCCCTGACCTTCGCCGCCTGTGGACTCACCTTCGCCTTCCACTTTTTTCGCCAGACTTTGCTGTCCCACGTTGCGGTTCAGTTTTTGCAGGCTGCTTCTAAGAGCACTATTCACCTGTGCCTGAGAAAGCAGGGCATTTTTCACAGCCTCTCCTGCTTCTGAGGGGTCCGCACCATTTTCCAGGGCTTCTTCCAATGCTTTCAAAGCTTCCTGTAATTCCTCATCACTGATGTTTTCCGCGGCTTCTGCCAATTGTTGTGCCAAGGATGCTGCCTGACCTTTATCCATGGCTGCCATTTTCTGCAACAACTGTTCCATTGCCTGAGAAATGGCTGCCTGATCCCCTTGTTCCAAGGCTTCAGACAATGCCGCCGTGCTTTCTTCCTGTTTCAAGGTTTCTGCCAGTTCTTTCAAATCTTTGGAAACGCTCTCCTTTTCCAGTTGTTTCATATTCTGCTGGGCTTCCCGCACAGCTTCTTCCGCGGCTTTTTTGGTCTTTGCTGTTTTCAGGTCTTTTTCCAATGCCTTTGCCGCTTCCAGAAAGACTTTCTTTTCTTCTTTGGAAAGCTCCGGCGTTTCTTCCGCCTTTACCTGCTCGATTTTCTCCAGCTGGGCATTGGCATAGGCTTCCGCCTCCGCATCCCGCTGTACCGGCATAAATCCAGCACCAATGGTAAGCACCACCACCAACGCAAGGACACGCAGCACCTTCACAGGCAGGCGCATCCGATAAAGCTTGGCAAAATCCGTTTCTTTGGCTTTGGCAAAACCGTCTGCCACTGCCATTTCCTCCACGGGATTTTGCGTACCTTTGCCCAAAAGTTCCATGGTGGTAATCATTCGCTCTGCGCCGCCCAAAGCGTCTGCTGTTTCTGCCGTTTCTTTTTCCGTCACTTTCCGCAGGAAAAAGGCTGCCGTAAGGGCTGTGAGCAACCCCAGCAAAACAAAAACGCCGCAGAAAGGCAAAACCGGAATTTCCGTCCAAAATTTAGACAATACAACAACGGCAAGGCATAAAATGCCTGCCGCTGTTTCTCCATATATAAACCATTTCAAAAACCGCTCCGCCATAAGCTTATGCCGCAGGGGAGCCAGTAAACGCAAAAATTCTTTCATGGCTTATCCCTTCTTTTTTCGTACCTTCTTTTCCCGCACCGGATTGATGATGTAAGCAGAAAGCAGTACAAACACTACAATGACCACCAGATCGAATACCAGATGCAGCAGCCATATATGTGTTCCCATCCACTGATAGATTGCGGAAGTCTGGTCGGTCATCCGCAGCAGCGAATATGTCACATCCGTCCCCAGCTGAGCATCCATCAAGGAGAAAAATGCCACACCGGGATTGGGAATGAGAATCAAAATGGTTGCCAATACAGGAATATCCCCATTATACAAACCATCATAAGACATATAGTAAAATGCCAGCAGTACCAAGGTACCGAAGCACAAAAATCCGATAACCAGATACATGAGCACAATGGATACGATGGTACGCTTAAACAGGCAGGAGAAAAATACAGAAACACTGCCTACCATGCAGGCTGTCACCAGCACGAAAGCAAATACTTCCGCCACCTGCACCACCGATACGGCACCGAAGTAAAAGGCAATGGCAAAAATGGGCAATGTTGCCACCACCAGCAGCATCACATACATCAAAGAGGATGCCAGTTTGCCCAACACGATGGAAAGAGGGCTCATTTTTGTCACCAGCAGCAGATCCAATGTCTGTCGTTCTCTTTCGCCACTGATACTGCCCGCTGCCACTGCCGGCGCTGTCAAAAGGACCAGTCCCATCTGCACCGCAGCCAGCACCACATAAAGCCAAACCATTGCCGAGGGGTCAAAGCTCAGATCGCGATTTTGGAACATAGACAAATCAATATACAGTATGGCGCCTACTGCAGAAATCACCAGAAACAGCACCAATGTGCCATAGGTTTTCCAGCTTCGCATGGTAGTAATGGCTTCTTTGCGCAAAACCGGATTCATCATACGCCTGCACCTCCTGTCACCTGCATGAAGATTTCTTCCAGATTGCCTTCTTTCTCACGGAAAGACACGATTCCAATGCCGCTTTCTACCAAACGTTTCAGGATTTCCGCCAGCATTTCCTCGCTGCCGTCGAATACAAATTCCAGATCGCTGGTGTTTTCCGTGATTTCTTTTACCGCAGGCATTTCCTGCAGGATTTCTACTGTCTTGGACACATCCGCCAAAGGACGCACATAAATGATGCGTTTCTGGGTCAACTGCCGCATGATTTCCTGCACCGTCCCTTGTGCCGCCAGCTTCCCTTGGTTGATAATACCCACTTCTGTACACATCTCTGCCAATTCCGGCAGGATATGGGAACTGATGACAACGGTTTTTCCCATGGATTGCAATTGCTTGAGGATTTCCTTCATTTCCACTCGTGCACGAGGGTCAAGACCCGATGCTGGTTCATCCAGAATCAGCAGTTTCGGGTCATGAATGAGGCTTCGTGCCAGACAAAGGCGCTGTTTCATCCCTCTGGAAAGGGAATCCACATATGCCTCTTTCTTATGGGACAGGTCTACGATATCCAGCAGACCGTCAATAATATCTTTTCTGTCTTTATAGGGAATCTCATAAGTCCCTGCGTAAAAATCCATGTATTCCGTTACTTTCAAATTATCATACACACCGAAAAAGTCCGGCATATATCCAATTTTCGTCCGCAGCAGTCTAGGATTTTTTGTCATGTCCACATCATCCATCCAGATGCTGCCTTCTGTTGCCTGCAAAAGCCCTGCCATGATGCGCATAGTGGTGGTCTTTCCGGCGCCATTGGGTCCTACAAAGCCGTAAATGCTGCCGTCAGGCACTGTCAGTGACAAATGATCCACTGCCGTAAAATTGCCATAGCGTTTGACCAGTTCTTTCATTTCAAGCATACAGACCCACTCCTTTCACGCGCATTCTGGGTGCATGGGTATAAGTTCCCGGCTCCAGATACATTTTAAACTGTACCACACGTTCTTCATTGATATAATCCTCACCGGGTGCATAAGGTGTTTCCACAAAGGCTTCCCATTGTCCCGTTTTCACGTTATACACCTGAGGGTCTGCATACATACCGGAACGATAGCTTTCATCGAAAGCAAACTGAATCTCATCAATGCGCACACCTTCACCAACGGCATAGCGCAGAATCACTTCCTGATTTGTATCCATATAGTTGTTTACTTCGCAGAAATTGTTCCAATTGTCATAATACACGCCATAATTCACTGCCTGATCTGTTGTTCCCGGCAGAACTGTAAAGGGCAGGTCAAAGGATTTTTCATGGCTCAGATCTTTGCTGCCAACCGTATGGAACATGCTCAGACAATTTTCCCTTGCGGGTTTTCCATTGAGATATTTCACACTGTCAAAGATTGGCATATCACTAAAGCCGAAGAATTCGTACGTAATCTGACTGTTTTCCCAGCTGCTCTGTTCTGTCGTATCCCAATTATAGAGGATTTCCATCATCTCCTGCTCACGACGCAGTGTGAATCCTCTCTCTTCCGTAATGGTACCATTCTGCACCTGATCCCAAACCGTTGTATCATCCCCTGTAACCAAATTGGTCATCCGATCTCCATAACGGTCATGAACATCTTCTGTACTCAGGTCATAGGAAACGTCAATGGTTTCTCCTGCCGGCAGTTCACCAAGAGGAATGTATATATAATCCAGTTTCAGATAAGCATCCATGAAGTTCACAGAAGTTCCGTTTGTCACAGTACCCACAACTTTTTCTCCATCGAATGCCACATTGCTGGTTACACTGCCGCCCAGTTCCAATGTAGCGGAAGCGCCGACAAAGTTTGTTTCCCATGCCATATTGTCATAAAAGACGATATTTGTGCCATCACCTGTGGTGACTTTATAATCTATTTCTTCTGCTTTGCCATTGCCATCATACCAGCCATTATCCAGTTGGGGCTGCACAGGAATGGGTAATTCACTTTCCAGAGTCACATCACCATTGCCAGGCACTTTCATAGCCATGGCAATCTGAGCTTCCCCAACGCTGCTGCCTTCTTCCATTTCCACAATGGCTTTTGTACTGAGCAGACCATTCTGATAGGTGCTTCTGCCTGCCAATACAAATACCACAACCAAAAACACAACAGACAATACAGGAATGGTGATCCACCCCAGTTCTCTGCGGTCTTTTTTCTTCAGCACAATATACATGACAGGACCTGCCAGTACAATATAAACGCCTACAACCAAAAAAATCACAAACATAATGTTTCCCGCTACAGAAGGAAAACGATCTGCTGCATAACGAAGCTGATTGGCAATTTCTACCCTTGCGTTTGCCATTCCATCAGGGAACAGATTTCTGCAAAGGCTTTCCAACACAGCTGTCTGTTCAGGCATATTGGCAAAAGGCGCCAGACCCAAAGCAAAATGATTCATCAGTACATATCCGCCGCCATAAGGCATGAGAGAAGTCAAAGGCGTACCATTTGCCTCCCATTTTACAGACGCCTTTTCTGCGGAAATACCAGCAACAGTCAAAGGCGCAGACAAGGACAAAGCAGTCCCATCAGGCGCAGAAATGCCGCTGACACTCTGGGTACCGTTCAGAGAAACATCCACAAAATCCAAACCGGAAAGAACTTTTTGTGCCTGCACCCCTGTACCCAGTACAAGAAGTCCCCCATTATCCACCCAGTTTTTCAGGGCTTTTTTCTGGGCATCTCCCAGTGTAGCTGTATCAAAATCGTCGATGATGAGCACCGCGAAATTTTCCATAACACTTTGGGATTCCGGGAACGTATCCCGATCCAAGAAGAAAACAGAAGTTTTTTCAGACAAGTTCATACCTGCCAGATACTGTACCTGTGCAGGCTGTTCACTGAGAACCCCCACTGCTACTGTTTCTGGAGAAAGGGCGTCCACAGGCACATGTTTCTGAAATACCACATTGCCGCCCTCATCCACCAGTGACACTTCCATAAACCGCCGTACCGTATTCAAGCCCAATTCCATGGAAACCTGCTTTGTGGCGCCTTCTGGCAATTCCAGCTTTTGACTGTACAGGGCATATTTCTGGAAACCGCTGTCTGTGTTTTCATAGGTGTAAACTTTCACCTGAAATTCACCCTGAAAAGCCTCGCCGTTATTGGTCAATGTGGCCGTCATAGGCGTGACTTTTTCTACAATATAAGAATTGTCGAAGCCCATCTGCAAATCCAGAACAAAATGATCACCACCAATGATTTTTTCCTGTTCCGGCGTTGGCTCTGCTACATCTGTATTGGTAACAGCCGTGACGGTCTGTGTATTCGGAGCCGCGGCAAAAACAGGTGTCAGCAGGCTCAGCACCATAATCAAGGCAATCACCAACGCAATGACAGCAAAAATCTTTTGTTTGAGTTTTTGTTTTTGATGATATTTCATAGCTGTCCTCCCTGTCTAGTAGAAACACATTTGTTTTTCTTTCATTATAACAAGGGGCTTCTCAGAATGTTTTAACTCTTTCTTAAAATTTTCTTCTATTTTCTTTGAAAAATAGACGTTCATCCAATCCCATCTCCATAAGGAAGCGGGAAGGCTTCAAAGGTTTCTCATAGCGGTTTTCCGTAAAAGAAAGGAAAAGCCTGTCTTTGGTGCGGGTCAAACCCACATAGAACAGCCGCCGTTCTTCTTCCAACGCACTTCCCTTTCTGCCTTTTTCATAGGGAATGATGCCTTCCGCCAGAGAAGGCAGGAATACTGCGCCAAATTCCAGCCCTTTAGCACCATGGAATGTGGTCAGGGTCACACCACGGGTATTGCCTTTCTGTTTGGATTGTTCCTTCATTTGACGGCTCAATTCCTCCATTTTCCGTACAAACTCCGTGCCGCTTTCCGTTCCTTTAGCCGTTTCCGTAATTTCGTCAGCGATTTCTATCATATTAGACAGACTAGCTTTTCGATAAGCCGCATAGTCCGAAAGATATTCGTCATAGCCTACCACTTTCCGCACATACCGCAAAGCCTCATAAGGCTTTCGCTTTTGAATCTGCCGCAAATCTTCCTCTAAACTTTCCAGATGTTCCGCCTGCCATTTCTGCAAAGAGGGGCAGACATGGAGGCTCCGCAACAAACCATAGGGCATCTGCTCTGCCTCTGCCAGCAAGTCCTTGCTGATGTACCGTTTCGGTTTATTCACAATGCGCAACAAAGAAGCGTCACTGTCCCGATTTTCCGCCAGAAACAGATAGGCCGCCAAATCTCTTGCAATCCAGTGGTCATAGAGATGAAACCCTCCATCCCGCAGATGGTAGGGAATCCCCCGACGGAACAAGGCTCTGGCAAATGCGCCCCCTTGGATATTGGTGCGATAAATCACGGCTATTTCTTCTATGGGCATTCCCTCTTCCAATAAATGCGCAATTTTCTGAGCTGTCAGTTCCGCCTCATCCCCACTGTCTTTTGCCACAAAAACATTGATGCGATCTCCCAGTTCCCGATTACCTTTGATTTCCTTTGCATACCGGCTTACATTGGTACCGATAACCTGAGATGCCAACCGGATGATACGCCCGGAACAGCGGTAATTCACATCCAGAAAAACTTTTTCCGTTCCCGGAAAATCTTTTGGGAAATCCAGCATAAAGGACGGGCTTGCACCACGGAAGCCATAAATGCTCTGGTCGTCATCTCCCACCACAAACAGATTATTTTTCGGTGCCGCCAACATTTGCAGACAGGCATACTGGGCACGGTTCACATCCTGAAATTCGTCTACCAATATATAGTCAAAGCGATCCTGCCAGGCTTTCCGAACCTTTTCATCCTGTGACAAAACATCATAACATTCTGTCAGCATATCATCGAAATCAATTTTTTCATTCCGCCGTTTCCAGCCATCGAATTTCTTTGACAAAGCCACAAATTCATCTTTTGGCAGCCCATCCGGCATAAAGTCACTGACATCCAGCAATTGATTTTTCATGAGAGAATACTGACTGAAAAACTGCTGGATATATTCCTCCTGATCCTGCACAGAAATGCGGGCTTCTGTCACCAATTTCTGCAAGGTATTCCGCCGTTCGTCCTCGGAAAGGACCTGTTCCAGACTGTAACCGCAGGCTTGGCGAAGAATACGAAAAAAGATACTATGGAATGTACCGAACATCACACCCGATTTCCCCTGCAAAGCGGCATATCTTGTTTTCATCTGTTCTGCTGCCGCTTTCGTAAAGGTAATGACCAATATCCGATAGGGGGATACACCCATTTTTTCCGTCAGGCGGCGTATCCGCTGGATGATGACCGTTGTCTTGCCACTGCCGGGACCTGCCAGCACCAGCATAGGTCCTGCCCCATGGGATATGGCGTGTATTTGATTGGGATGCAATGTCTTTGCCATGATATGTTTTCCTCCTTTTGGGTTCTGCTTCCAGTATACCATATTTTCCCGCTCCGCCATAAGACTGGGGAGGTCTTAAAAAAATCTTTATACGTTCGTAACGGATTGTTACTTGTCAAAGGGTGTCTTTTATATTAAAATCGCATAAGAAAGATCAAAACAGGAGGTGGCAAAATTGAATATCGGGATCTTTACCGATACCTATTTCCCGCAGCTCAACGGCGTCGCAACTTCCGTACAGACCTTGCGGCGGGAACTGGAAAAAAAAGGGACATCAGGTATATATCTTCACGCCTTATGACCCGCGGCAGCAGCAGGAAACGGACGACCATATCTTCCGTTTGCCCAGTATGCCCTTTATCTTTGTCAAAAATTATCGGGCTTGTTTTGTCTGCCCGCCCCATATTCTGCGTAAGATTCACCAGTTGAAACTGGATATCATTCATACACAGACGGAATTTTCTCTGGGATTTTTAGGAAAGCTCATTTCCAAAACATGCGGCATCCCCATGGTACATACCTATCACACCATGTATGAAGATTACGTCCATTACATTGCAGGCGGTCATCTTATTTCCGCTGAAGGTGCAAGAGAATTTAGCCGCATTTTCTGCAACACTGCCATGGCAGTCATTGCGCCTACCAAAAAAACCGAGCGGCTTCTGCGCAGCTACGGCGTCAACAAACCCATTTCCATCATCCCTACAGGCATTGATACTTCACATTTCCGCAAATCCAATTACGACCCTGCGGAAATACTGGAACTGCGCCACAGTCTTGGACTGAAAGCAGATACACCTGTGCTCATTTCCATCGGACGTATTGCCAAGGAAAAAAGCATTGATGTCATCATTGGCGCTCTGCCCAAATTGCTGGAAAAACTGCCAGATACCATGATGGTCATTGTTGGGGAAGGCATGGAAATAGAAAATCTGAAAAAATACGCCGAATCTCTGGGCATTGGCGACCATCTGCTTTTCACAGGCGGGAAACCCTGGTCAGAAATCGGAAAATATTATCAGCTGGGCAATGTTTTTTGCAGTGCTTCTCTGTCAGAGACACAGGGGCTTACCTTTGCGGAAGCCATGGCTGGGGGCATTCCCGTTGTTGCCAGACGGGATGACTGCATTGTCAACTTCATGACCCATGGAGAAACGGGCATGTTTTTTGATGATCCGGCAGAACTGCCTGACCTGCTTTATCGCGTGTTGACAGATGAACCCTTGCGGGAACACCTTTCCACGACATCCCAGAACACCATGGAAAGCCTTTCCGTGGAAACCTTTGGCAACCATGTGGAGGGACTGTATCAGAAAGTCGTAAGAGCATGCCAGAATGCAGAAAATATTCCACTGCCCTCTTTGCCCGTCATCAAAGGCACAAGAGTTGCCCATCGTATTTCAAAAATACCCAAAAAGCTGGCACACCGCAGTCGTTCTTATTCTTCTCATATTGCAGAAAGACTGTCGTTCCTGCCCAGACACCGTTCCTAATACACAATAAAATTGTATTTTTGAGGGGCTTCAGATTGTCCCCTCAAAAATACATGAAAAAACTAAAAAAAGCTATTGACAAAACATGTACTTTCTTGTATTATATTTCTTGCGTGAATCACGTATGTGAGTGTAGCTCAGCTGGATAGAGCGTCTGACTACGGATCAGAAGGTCGCGTGTTCGAATCATGTCACTCACGTTAGGAGCTGTTCAAATGAACAGCTCTTTTTCTTTTTCCAAAAAACAATCACTCTCTCCCTATCGAGAATATAAAAAGAAACATAAAAAAGGCGGCTTTTAAAAGCCGCCTTTTCATTCGTGGTAGGATAAGATTTTGATTATTTGTCAACAACGGGGATTTCGTCATCAGACCATGCATCCATATTGTCGTTGAACAGATATTTCTTGGTTTCTGCTGCGATTACGCCACTCAGACCAAGCAGAGCAACCAAGTTGGGGAATGCCATCAAAGCATTCAGGATGTCCGCGATACCCCAGATCAGGTCCAGGCTGACAACGGAACCGATGAATACAACGATTGTCCATGCAATACGGAAAGGCATGATTGCTTTCTGACCACACAGGTATACCCAACATCTTTCACCATAGTAGCTCCAACCAAGGATTGTGGACCATGCGAAAGTGATCAGACCAATTGTCAATACGATAGGCCCGATAACGGGGATGTTGCCAAATGCTGCGGAAGACAGATCGCCACCAGTCAGACCAGTCATACCAGCGGGGTCTTTCATGATAGAGGATACCAGAACCAGACCTGTCAGAGCACATACGATAACTGTATCCCAGAATACACCAGTCATGGCGATCAGACCCTGACGAACGGGGTTTCTGGTAACGGCTGCCGCGTCAACGATTGGAGCGGAGCCCAGACCGGATTCGTTAGTGAACAAACCACGTGCAATACCAAAACGAATTGCCATCATAACTGTGGAACCGATGAAGCCGCCGCCTGCAGCCTGAGGTGTGAATGCACTTGTAACGATCAGTTTCAGTGCGTCCAGAACATATGCGTGGTTCAGGAACAGAATGATGATACAACCAATGATGTAGAAACCAGCCATGAAAGGAACCAGTTTTTCACATACTTTAGCGATGGACTTAACGCCGCCCAGGATAACCAGACCTGTCAGAACTGTGATGACAGCGCCGGAGATAACAGGAGAAATACCAAATGTATTTTCTACCATGTTTGTAATGGAGTTACCCTGTGTACCGTTACCGATACCGAAGCAGGCAAAACCAGCGAACAGCGCGAACAGAATGCCAAGCCATTTCTGTTTCAGACCTCTTTCCAGAGCATACATAGGACCACCGATCATACCGCCGTCTTTACCTTTAACTCTGTACTTGATAGCCAAAACAGCTTCACCATATTTGGAAGCAATACCGAAGCAGCCTGTCAGCCATACCCAGAATACCGCACCAGGACCACCGGATGCGATCGCTGTAGCAACGCCGACGATGTTACCGGTACCGATGGTCGCTGCCAGTGCAGTTGCCAGCGCGCCGAAACCGGATACGTCACCTTCTGCTTCTTTGTCGGGTGTTACGGAAAGCTTGATGCCTTTGAATACATATCTCTGAATCACTCTTGTACGCAGTGTCAGGAATACGTGTGTACCAAACAGTAATACGAGCATAATTGGACCCCATACTACGCCTTGGATACTAGAAATAACATCCATCATATTAATTCCCTCCCATTTTATGAAATATAAAATAATTTCGTTGGCAGAAACCGACCTTCCATATTCAAAATAGCAAACCATACAATGTCCCACGAAAACATCTTCTGTTTTTGTCTATTCTGATTATGTACTCTCCGTCGATTCCCTCACCTGTTCTTATTTTATCTTATTTTTCAGAAATTACAAGAAGTTTTTTACGAAAGAAATTTACCAAAAACCTTCTTTCGATACAAAAATATACAATTCTTATTAAATGATTCGCATTTTTTTATGCCTTTTTTATGAATATATTCTGAACGAGTAAATTTTATTTGTGAAAAGCTTTTAATATACTTCTAACAAAATCCACCTTGCAAAACCCATTGCGAATTATCAAAATCAAACAAGAAAAAGCCCAATTTAGGCGATTATCACGCACATTTGTACTTCCTAAAACGGACACTGGAAAAAAATGTAAATTCTCACTTTTCACAAATGTATATTTTTTCAAAAAATTGGAATTTTTTTCCAATTTATGCGTAAAAAAAGCGGCTGTACGCATTTCAATCGTACAGCCGCTTCATTTTTGTTCAGTTTATATAATTGCTTTTTTCTGCTCTTTATGGTAGCAAATCTTATTTATCCACAACGGGAATTTCATCATCAGACCAACCATCCATATTGTCGTTGAACAGATATTTTTTGGTTTCTGCTGCGATTACGCCACTCAGACCAAGCAGAGCAACCAAGTTGGGGAATGCCATACATGCATTCAGAATATCTGCGATACCCCAAACTGCATCCAGAGTCATTACAGAACCAACGAATACTACCAGTGTGTAGATGATACGGAAAGGCATGATTGCTTTCTGACCGCACAGGTATACCCAACATCTTTCACCATAGTAGCTCCAGCCCAGGATTGTGGACCATGCGAAGCAGATCAGACCAACTGTCAGAACGATAGGACCAACAACGGGGATGTTTGCGAATGCTGCGGAAGAGAGAGCACCGCCGGACAGACCTGTCATACCATCGGGGTTTCTCAGGATGGAGGAAACCAGAACCAGACCTGTCAGAGCACATACGATAACTGTATCCCAGAATACACCAGTCATGGCGATCAGACCCTGACGAACGGGGTTTCTGGTAACGGCTGCCGCGTCAACGATTGGAGCGGAGCCCAGACCGGATTCGTTAGTGAACAAACCACGTGCAATACCAAAACGAATTGCCATCATAACTGTGGAACCGATGAAGCCGCCGCCTGCAGCCTGAGGTGTGAATGCACTTGTAACGATCAGTTTCAGTGCGTCCAGAACATATGCGTGGTTCAGGAACAGAATGATGATACAACCAATGATGTAGAAACCAGCCATGAAAGGAACCAGTTTTTCACATACTTTAGCGATGGATTTAACGCCGCCGATGATTACGATACCAGTCAGAACTGTCAGGACTGCACCTGTGATATAAGGAGAAACGCCGAATGTATCATTTACCATACCTGTGATGGAGTTGCCCTGTGTACCATTACCGATACCGAAGCAAGCACAGCCTGCGAACAGTGCAAACAGGATACCCAGCCATTTCTGTTTCAAACCTCTTTCCAGAGCGTACATAGGACCACCCAGCATAGAGCCGTCTTTTGCTTTTACTCTGTATTTGATTGCCAGAACTGCTTCACCATATTTAGAAGCGATACCGAAACAACCTGTCAGCCATACCCAGAATACTGCACCAGGACCACCAGACGCGATGGCTGTTGCAACGCCGACGATGTTACCAGTACCGATGGTCGCTGCCAGAGCTGTTGCCAAAGCACCGAAACCGGATACGTCACCACTTGCTTCCTTATCAGGTGTTACAGAAAGTTTGATACCTTTGAACATATATCTCTGGATCACTCTTGTACGCAGTGTCAGGAATACGTGTGTACCAAACAACAGTACCAGCATGACGGGTCCCCATACAACCCCTTGGATACTAGAAATAACATCCATCATATTAATTCCCTCCCTAGTTTAAAAATATAAGTCCTTTGGTTCGCAGAGACGCCCGGCAAGCCGCGGTTCCTGCTGGGTATCTCCTTCATATAAATTGATTAGAACTCACTGCCATTTTATCCAGAAATTGTAAATTCTGCAATAGGGACTTCCATATTTTAACAGTTTCTTTATACCTAAAATGTAAAAATATGTAAAAAATATAGCATTTTTTCTCCATTTTCTATGGAATTTTTCAGCCTCTAACCCCATGAAATCAAGCGATTCCGTCAATGAAGCACAACTTTCCACCACAGGCGGATGGCAATCGGTTAATTTTTCACAGAAGTATACAATGTGCATTTTTATTTGCATTCTACTGAATTATATTCTTTTAAATGTAATTAATTTCATTCATTTTATCTAAAAATCACTCTATTCTTTTTTACCATACGAAAAAAGTGTGGAAAAAATTCCACACTTTTTCAAAAACCATGCTTTATTTTGAAATTTCTTTCAGCTGGAAAGTCATCACCAAAGGATTATGATCAGAAAATTCATATCCTGTATCAATGACTTCCAGACTTTCACATACCACATTATCCGAAATCAAAAATCCATCTACGGTTGCCTGGAAAGAAGTTTCCGGGTCATAGGGAATGTCTGTATAACGGGTGCTCTGGGGCATATCCGCCTTCTGTTCCTCAGTCAGCGTATCCATGGCAACGGTAAAGCCTTCCGGCAGCATTTCTCTGGGGAAAATATGTGCCCAGCTGTAGGCTTCCCCTTCCTGAGACTTCTCGCGCATCTCATGATTGAAATCACCGCCGCAAACAACATAATTTCCCTTTTCCCGTTCTGCCTGCATGTCCGCCGTCAGCATGCCAATCTGCCCTGCCCGCACGGAATCATCATGACCATAAGCAGAAAGATGTACATGATACAGGCAGAGATATTTCCCATTTTCCACGGGAATTTTCACCACCTGATAACATCTGTCTAAATCCAGCAGTTTTTTGAAACCTTCCTGAATGGGCAGGCTTCTTCTGATGGCGCTTTCTATGGGATAAGATGAAAAAACAGCCATACCGGACAGGGATTTTCCATGAGGCTCCCAAGGCGGCACCATCAGGTATGCAGAATCATAATTGACAGCAAATGTGGTGTCCTGTGCCGGGAAAAATTCTTTCAACATACCATATTCATTGATGTGGTGACTTCTGGTAGAATCCAGATCCACTTCCTGAAATAAGGCAAAATCCGGTGCAATTTCTGCAATTTCCTCTCCTGCCCCTTTTACACAGGCTACAACGCTTTCTGGACTTTCTGCGACAGATTGCTTGCCGCCATCCATAAAAAACGTAAATTCGGGCGTATATGCCCCAAAACCGATATTGTAGCTAGAAATTGTATAGGATTGTTCCTCTTTCAGTACATGTCCTTCCGCTTTTTTCTCGATTCCCGTTTCTTTCCCATCCGGAATTCGGTGATAAGTCAGCAGTACATAAGCGGCATAACCAATGACTGCCGCCACTGCGATACCGCCGCATAATGCCGCGATTTTCTTTTTTCTTCCCAATCTTTCTCCTCCTTATGCCTGATAAATGGTCTGACCGTCTTTGACCGTCATCATGACCTGTATGTTTCGTATATCGTTCGGTTCTGCCGTCATAGGGTCTTGATCCAGCACCACAAAATCCGCCCGCTTGCCAGGAGCAATGGTGCCTTTTTCCTGTTCCTCCCCATACTGTTTTGCCGCATGGATGGTAATTGCCTGCAAAGCTTCATAAGCAGACAGCTTCTGTTCTCCGCCCAACACAACGCCGTTTTTCGTTTTCCGGTTCACAGCACACCAAACCGTTTCCATCATATCCGGCGGAATCACGGGAGAATCTTGGTGCAGTGTAAAAGGAATCTGGTTTTCCTCGGCATCTCTCACAGGGCTGATGCGTCTTGCTCGTTCCATGCCCAGATTTTCCATATGCACATCGCCCCAATGGTACACATGAGCAAGGAAAAAGGATGGCGTGATGCCCAGTCTTGCCAGTTCCTTCACTTGGTCATGGCGCATAATCTGTCCATGAATCAAAACAGGACGAATGCCGGGTCCCCATTTCTTCGTCACTTTCTCATATACCCGCAAATACTGGTCGGCAGCCGCATCCCCATTGGCATGCATCAAAAGCTGCTGCTGTTCCCGTACTGCCCGTTCCACCAACGGTTCCAGTTCTTCGTCGGAAAGCATAGGATACCCCTTTGTGCCATCGGTATAAGGTTTCGTCACCCATGCGGTCTTGCTCTGAGGAGAACCATCCAGCAAAACTTTGTAGCCGCCCACCTTCAAATGGTGGTCGTACTCCCCTTTGCAGGAAGGGAAAGCATCAATGAGTTCGGGACTATTTTTCAAATCCATGTATGTGACAACATCCAACCACAGTCGGTTCTGTTCATAGAGCATGGCATAAATGCCTTTGATCTGCTCCACAAACATACCTTCCTGCACAGTGGTGATGCCTTTAGAAGCGTATAAGCGCTGGGCTTTTTCAAAAGCAGACACCAGCTCCGCTCCTGTCGGCAGAGGAAACTTGTCCATATTCTGAATGAGGGCATTTTCTTCCAGCAAACCTGTCCCAAAGTCAATGCGTCCGCCTTCCGGGTCAGGGGTTGTTTCTGTAATTTCCAATTCCGCCAGTCCCATGGAATTGAGCACACCGGAATGACCAGAGGTATGCTGAATGAGCAGGGGATGTTCTGCTGTGATTCCATCCAGAAATGCTTTTTCCGGCAGGTGTTTTTCTTTCAGATTTCCATGATTGATGCCCTTCGCAAGCACCCATTTTCCTTTGGGCACCTGATTTTCCCGGATGAAACTTTCAATCCGTTCTTTCACTTCTGCAAAAGAAGACGCCTCTGCCAAATCCACCTGCAGCATACCGTTTGCCACACCCATCAAATGGCTATGGCTGTCAATAAATGCCGGCAGCATGGTTTTTCCTTCCAAATCCACAACTTTCTCCGCGTTTTTTTCCAGCTCTGCCCTTTTGCCTACTGCCTGAATTCGTCCATTTTCCACCAGTACCGCTTCCACCACGGACACACCCGGCTCCATGGTATAGATGGTTCCGCCTGTATATAATGTCCCTTGCATTTCTCCGCCTCCTGTCCCGCTTTTTTGTAATGGTATTATGATACCACAAAAAAATGAAATTCCATGTCTTTTTGCAAAAAATTTATTTTTCTTATGAAAACATTTATAAATAGGTAAAAAAACTATTATTTTTTCAAATCAAACAAAGAAAGAGCCGAAACTCCATATCTGAAAATGGAAGTTTCGACTCCTTATAGATTTCAAAAAGTATGCTGATTAGTGACCGCAGTGACCGCCGCAATGGTGATCATGTTCACCGCAGTTTTCATGGTCGTGATGATGATGGTCTGCACATTCTGCATTTGCATTGAACAGCAGTGTGCCTGCCAGATAATCTTCAACCACTTTTCTTGTTTCGCCTGTTACACCGCCGAACACAGAAATATTTTTCTGTGCCAGTGCCATTTTTGCGCCGCCGCCGATGCCGCCGCAAATCAGAACGGTTGCACCCTGTACTACCAGGAAGTCTGCCAGCAGGCTGTGACCGCTGCCGTTTGTGGATACGATTTCGTCAGACAGGATTTTGCCGTCTTCTACAGTGAAAATCTGGAACTGTTCTGTATGGCCAAAATGCTGGAATACCTGGCCGTTTTCATAAGTAACTGCTACTCTTGTTTTCATGACATTTCCTCCTCAAATTTTTTCCAAAAAGTCAATCATGGGGTTCAGCCATTCGCCTTCATAGCTTTCTGCTTCCCCATTGTCACATCTTGCAGCGATTTCAGGATTAATGGGCAGTTTACATACAACGGGAATGTTATGTTTTGCCGCAATTTCTTCGATATGGCTTTCACCGAAGATCTGATGTTTCTTGCCGCAGTCAGGACAAACGAAATAAGACATATTTTCGACAATACCCAAAATCGGTACGTTCATCATTTCTGCCATTTTTACTGCTTTGTCAACGATCATGCCAACCAGTTCCTGAGGGGAAGTTACGATGATGATGCCGTCGATGGCAATAGACTGGAATACAGTCAGGGGAACATCACCTGTTCCAGGGGGCATATCGATGAACATATATTCTTCATTTTCCCATACAACGTCGCGCCAGAACTGTTTGACTGTTTCCGCAATGACAGGACCTCTCCATACAACGGGGTCTGTTTCGTTATCCAGCAGCAGGTTTACGGACATCACATCAATGCCTGTTTTTGTTTTGCAGGGCATCATACCCAGTTCTGTGCCGTAAGCTTTTTCCTTCATGCCAAAAGCCTTAGGAATGGAAGGACCTGTGATATCTGCATCCAGAATCGCTGTCTGTTTGCCTTTTCTCTGGGTCAGCACTGCCAGCGTGCTGGTAACCATGGATTTACCAACGCCGCCTTTGCCGCTGACAACACCGATGACTTTCTTAATGCTGCTGTGGGGATTTGGTGCTACCAGAAAATCCGCCGGTTTGCGGTTGCTGCAGTTAGAGGAGCAGCTGCCGCAGTTATGGGAACAATTTTCGCTCATAAGGTTACATCTCCTTCGTGTTTTTCATCTTTTTTGCAGCAGATAGGATGACATTTTCTGCCACAGGGTCTTGCGGTGCCTTCGCAAAGGTCGTAGTCGCCGCCTTTGATGACAAGCACCTTGCCGTCTACCAGGGACTCAGCCACTTTACGTCTGGCGTCGTTATATACCCCCTGCACCGTTGTCCGGGCAACGCCCATCTGTGCCGCGCATTCTTCCTGGGTATATCCCGCCAGATCAATGAGCCGCAGGGTTTCGTACTCATCTACGGTCATGACCACCTCGCCGCAGCAGCTTCCATTCAAAGGACCAAAACGGCTGCTCTTTGGCATGGCGCAAACCCTTCTGCACTTTCTCGGTCTGGGCATATGACACCTCCTGTTTTCGACATATGTTACTTACTCCTTCAGTATACTCCGTTTATGACATATGTCAATATAAATCCTGCATTTTTTGCAAAACAAACAGCAGAAAAGGGCTGGCTTCAGAAGAACGCATATCAATCAAAAACTCAGTAAAAATAAGAAAGCTGAAATCCTCTATATGACAAGGATTTCAGCTTTTTTATTTTCTTATGAAAATGCCCCTAACACAGCGGCTTTTCTTCTATATCTTATGAAATCTCTTCTTTTTTCTTGCCCTTCAGAACGCATCCCAGCACCATAGCCACAAGGAAAATAATACCGTAATAAATAATCTTTTCTCCCAGAGAAACAATGGCAGCCAGCACCATAAACAGACTGGCGCCAATGCCCAAAATAGGCATGATGAACCGCTGCAAAACAGGCAGTTCCTTTTCCTTCCGTATGTGCATAAAGAAAATGGGGATATACATGAGGTAAATGGTGATAATAGGCAGTTCAGAGCTATCAAAACTGAAATTGCCGAACCAGGATGTTTCCACCAGATTTGCCCCATAGAAATAGGTCAGCCACAGGGCAGCCATGAACACACCCATAATGGCGGAATTTGTTGGCATATTGGTCACTTTGTCCACGTTGCTGAAGATATGGGATGCAGGACCTTCTCCCCTGTTTGCCATAGCATAAAAACTGCGGGTACATGCCATCATCAAACCATTCAACGTGCCAATACAGGAAATGACAACAAATACAAACAGCAGTGTTCCCCCAACATTGGTAAATACCGTAGAAAAGGCAATTTTTGCGCCGGTTTCGCCGCCAGCCATAATGACTTCATTTTCTACAGCCCCTGCCAGACCTACATAATACAGAGCATACACAAACACAACGAAAACAGAACCAAACATCAATGCACGAGGCAGGTTCTTTTTGGAGTCCTTCAATTCCGCGTTAATGCTGGTGGCACAAATCCAACCCTCATAAGCGAAACAAGTACCTACCACTGCTGTAAACAAAGGATTTCCGCTGACTTCCACAATGGCGCCGCTGGTGAAATTTTGTATCATGACGCCGTTTCTCAATCCGTAAATGGTACCTACCACTGCCATCAATCCCAAAGGAATCAATTTTGCCACAGTGGTAGTCACCTGAAACTTCCCTGCCAGCATGGGAGAAATAGCATTGATGGTAAAACTGCCGATGAGATACAATCCGGCAAGGGTCATTGCCTGGGGACCGGCGATATCCCATCCCAACAAAACTGCCGTATATCTTGCCGTTACCCATGCCACCACAGAAGTCATGGCAGGAAAATAAATGACTGCCATAAACCAGGCGAAATAGTATCCATATTTTCTGCCCACCATTACTTCCGCATAGTCCACAACGCCACTGACTTTTTCGTAACGGGTTGCCATAACGGCGAAGTTATAGGCGCAGATGATCATCACCAGTCCCCCCAGAACCCAGGACAATATGCCTAAGGGCAGATCGCCGCCTGTGGCCAACAATACCTTTTCCGCTTTGAAGAATACGCCGCTGCCGATAACGATGCCTACAACCATGGCAATGGCGGTCAGCAGCCCGTACTTCTTCTCCAGTTCTTCTTTCACACCTTTTCACCCTTTCTTGCTTCGACGCGTGTTCGCGTCAACGCTTTTATGCTTTGTTATGCGAAAGTAAAGATACCATTTTGTCATGACAAAATCAAGTTTTCAGACAGAAATGCATTGTTCTTTTTGCTATACATCATGCATGATATAGGATAAAAATATAATTTTTACACGATTTTTTAAAATACAACTTTCTTTTTATTGTGATTAAGCCGATATCATACAAAAAAATAGCGTTATTTGATGGAGTTTCTTCCTATTATATATATGTATTTTTCGGCAAACAAAAAAGAGAGTTCTGTTTTTCAGAACTCTCTCAAATCTTTTTTCTCATCTATATCGTAGAAAGCTTTTTCCTCTGCACAGTCAAAGACAAATACTTGCTCCGGTGATGCCAGCAGTATTTTTTTGCCGCCCTGATCTCCTTCCAGTGAAAGGAGCCTCTGCACATACTCCCCGGAAAAAACAGCAGGATTGCCACACACACCCTGGTGTGCCATACACCCCATGGCTTTGCCGGAACGGAGAAAGCCTTCTATAAACGCCCCCAGCTCTTCCTGTTTTAAAAATGGCTGATCTGCCACGGAAAATAGATAGGCTGCATCCTTTTCTATGCCCAAATGCCTGATAGCACAATGAATAGAGGATGCAATGCCTGTTTCCGCCTTTGGATTCCAAATCACTTCCGCCTTCTCTCCTGCCAACTCCTTTTGGATGGCTTCATGGGAAGTGACCACCACCAGACGCTCCTGCCGCTTTTCTGCCAACGCCGCCATGCGTTCCAGACTGTAGCGGTAGAGTTTTTTCCCATTGACGGGATAGAGCAGCTTATTTTCCCCGAATCGTCTGCTCAATCCCGCCGCCAGTAATATCCAGTGGATTTTCATTTATCCATCATGCCCATTGCAATTTTTTCCGGTGTGATGGGCAGTTCTGTAAAGCGCAGGCCTGTTGCGTTATAAATAGCCTGTGCAATGGCAGGTGCCGGTGTATTGATCACGATTTCCCCGATGGATTTCGCACCAAAAGGTCCTGTAGGTTCATAACTGCTGTCAAATTCCACACGCAGTTTGCCCATATCCATACGAGTCGGGATTTTGTACTGCATCAAAGAATTTTCAGCCAGTTCACCTTTTTCGTTATAGGTAATATTTTCATGGAGTGCCATACCGATGCCCTGTACCAGACCGCCTTCTACCTGTACTCTTGCCAGATTGGGGTTCACAACGGTACCGCAGTCTACCACTGCCGCATAATCAATAAGTTTCACACTACCTGTTTCAGGGTCAACTTCCACTTCCACGGCACCAGCCATGAAAGGCGGAGGAGAAACAGGTGAAGAATGAGCTTCTGTGGCAAAGAGGGCATTTTCCCCTGCGCACATGATGGCATTGCCGATATCTTTTCGGCTGATGCTGCTGCCATCTTTCAGGCTGTATACTTTTTCCCCGTCAAATTCCACATCATCTACGGAGCAGCCCAGTTTTTCCGCACCATATGCTTTCATTTTGTCCACCAGTGTCTGGCAGGCTTTTACAGTCGCCATACCTGTCACATAAGTGGTGCTGGATGCGTAAGAGCCGCTATCGTAAGGAGAAACGTCTGTATCAACACCATAAACGATAATGTCATCCACAGAGCAATCCAGACAATCTGCTGCCATCTGGGACAGAATGGTGTCACAGCCGGTACCCATATCGGATGCACCGATGGTCAGGGCATAGAAACCGTCGTCATTGATTTTGATAGAAACGGAACCAGTATCTACGCTGGAAATACCGGAACCCTGCATTGCCATAGCAATACCTACGCCACGGATTTTGCCGTCAGGCATAACATGTCTGGGATATTTTTCTTTCCAGCCGATCATTTCCGCTGTTCTTTCCAGACAACGATCCAGTGTACAGCTGTTTGCTGTTTCGCCGTAGTATGCGTGCATCACGTCGCCTTCTCTGGTCAGGTTCATTTCACGCAATGCCACAGGGTCCATGTTCAGCTTCACTGCCAATTCATTGATGGCAGATTCCACAGCAAAAATACCCTGTGTTGCACCGTAACCACGGTAGGCACCTGCAGACATTTTGTTGGTATAAACTACATCGTACTGGAAACGGAATGCTTCCGCCTTGCTGTACAGAGGGATGGATTTATGACCGGACAGACCAACTGTCGTAGGACCATGTTCCCCAAATGCCCCTGTATTGGACAGTGTTTTCACTTCGATGCCGCGGATATGACCGTCTTTGTTGGCACCGATGCGCACTTTGATTTCCATTTCATGTCTGGGAGAAGAAGCGATAAGGCTTTCTTCTCTGGTATAAATGATTTTCGCAGGTCTGCCTGTTTTCAGTGTAACGATAGCAGGATATACTTCCGCTACAACCGTCTGTTTTGCACCAAAACCACCGCCGATTCTAGGCTTGATGACACGAATCTTGGATTTCGGAATATCCAGTGCGTTAGACAGGATACGGCGTACATGGAAAGGCACCTGTGTGGAGCTGATGATGTTCAGTCTGCCGTAAGTATCCATCTGGGTATAAGTACGGAAGGTTTCCATCATGGTCTGCTGTACAGCTTTTGTATGGTAAGTGTTTTCCACAACCACATCACTTTCCGCAATGACTTTATCCACATCACCATGTTCTTCCAGACCGCTTGCGCACAGATTGCGCTTGTTGTCAGCGCCTACGGGGCAAAGTGCCTGCCAGTTATCTTCAGGATGCACCAGAATGGGATTATCCTTTGCTTCGTGGAAATCCAGCACAGGTTCCAGCACATCGTATTTTACTTTAATAACTTTCATTGCCTGATCTACGGCTTTTTCTGTTTCCCCTGCCACAATGGCAACAGCGTCCCCAACGAAACGGACACGTTTGTCCAGAATCAGTCTGTCATAGGGGCTGGGTTCGGGATATGTCTGCCCTGCCATGGTGAAACGCTTCTGAGGCACGTCTTCATAAGTCAGGACGCAAACGATACCGGGCAGTTTTTCCGCAATATCTTTTTTGATTTCCAGAATTTCCGCATGGGCATGGGGGCTGCGCAGCACCTTTACCACCAGGCAATCCTTAGGCGCAATGTCATCAGTGTAAACAGGTTTGCCTGTTACCAATGCCATGGCGTCTTTTTTCCGAATGGGCTGATTTACATATTTCATTCTTATTTCGCCCCTTTCTTGTAATCCAGATAGGCATGAATGGCACGGAGCTGACCTTCATAGCCGGAACAACGGCAAAGGTTGCCGGAAAGGTATTCCCGGATTTCATCGTCTGTGGGATCTTCCATTTCCTTGCACATTGCCAGTACATTCATAATAAAGCCAGGGCTGCAATAACCGCACTGTTCTGCCCCCTGATCTGCCAGAAATGCGCTGAATTCTTCCGCTTCTGCCTGACAGCCTTCCATGGTCACCACTTCATGACCGTCCGCACGTACTGCCAGTGTAGAGCAGGACAAAACGGGCTTGCCATCCATCAGTACCGTACACAGACCGCAGTTGGATGTTTCGCAGCCTCTTTTGACGCTGTAACAGCCGTGGTCTCTGACAAAATCCAGCAGAGCCATATCCGGTGCCACTTCAGCAGTCACATTTTTTCCATTGAGTTTTACAGTAATCTGCATCATTTGTCCCCTCCCATGAGCTGTTTCAGTCCTCTTTTCACCAGAACGCCTGCCACATGTCTGCGATATGCGCCGCTGCATCTGGTATTGTCGGCAAAGTCCATGCCGTTCTGCACTTTGGATGCAAAAGCCGCCAGATCTTCCGCTGTCACTTCCGCTTTATTCAAAATGCCTTCGCTGTCACGGACCACAACAGGCTGACAAGGTCTTGCACCGATAACAGCATAATAACCTTCTGCGTCTTTTGTCACTGCGCAGGAAACCACAGGAAAGTCTGTTTCTGTGTTTCTCTGGGACAGGTATACGGTTTCCAGAGGTGTCTTTTTGATGATGACACGCACCAGAATGTCGTTGTCTTTTTTCATTTTCGCAAAATCCGCCAAAGGCATTCTGCCCTGTTTATACAGTTCCACGTCGCAGTCCAGCCCCAGCAAACAGCAGAGAATATCGGAAAAACCGAATCTGCCGTAAATGCTGCCGCCGACTGTTGCGCAGTTACGCATCTGCACCCCTACGATATGGCGCAGGCTTTCTTTCACCGCACCTTTTGTGTAAGCATCAATGCCTTTGTGAGTTTCCAGCTGACGCAGGGAAACCATACATCCCACTGAAAATTCCTTTTCATCCTCTGTAATTTCGTCCAGACCCAAACCGGACAGATCGATGGCTGTCTGGATGTTCTTTCTGCCCAGACGCAGCCATACGCCGCCGCCAAATACCACGTTTGCCTTTTTCTGATTCAATTCGTATGCTTCTTCCAGACTGGAAACTTTCACATACTCCCGAATGGTAAACATGTTGTTCCTCCTTCCACATTCCTTCATGTATCTTTTCCGGCAAAACACCCTGTTTCTGCCGTTTTTTTCCTCTTTTTCGCTTTTCTCGTAAAAAAGCACTATCGTTTAGTATATCATCCAAAAGTACCTGCCGCAATGCTTTTTTCGGAAAATCTTCTTCTTTTATGATACCATATTCTCTGCAAAAAAACAGGCTCTGTACAAATTTCCATACAAAAAAGAGCATGTTTTCAAAAACAGCAATGGCTGAAATGTTTCCGACAAAAAGAAAATAGCTGGAACCCTTTGCATTACAAAGATTCCAGCTATCTTTATATTTTATGAAAATTTATTCCAGTTCAAAGGCACCTGTATAAAGCTGATAATATTTGCCTTTTTCCGCAATCAAATCTTCGTGGGTACCACGTTCGATGATGCGTCCATGTTCCAGAACCATGATAACATTGGAGTTCTGAACTGTAGACAGACGGTGGGCAATGACAAATACAGTTCTGCCTTTCATGAGGGCATCCATACCTCTCTGTACAATGGCTTCTGTACGGGTATCGATGGAGGATGTTGCTTCGTCCAGAATCATAACGGGAGGGTCTGCCACCGCCGCACGGGCAATGGAGATGAGCTGCCGCTGACCCTGAGACAAACCGGAACCATCACCGGAAAGGATGGTGTTATATCCGTTGGGCAGCATCCGAATGAAGCTGTCAGCATTGGCAAGTTTTGCCGCTGCAATACATTCCTCATCAGTAGCATCCAGTTTCCCGTAACGAATGTTATCCATTACAGTGCCTGTAAACAGGTTGACATCCTGCAATACAATCCCTAAGGAATGACGCAGGTCTTCTTTTTTGATCTTATTGATGTTGATGCCGTCGTAACGGATTTTACCGTCGGCAATATCATAAAAACGGTTGATCAGGTTGGTGATAGTGGTTTTACCAGCACCGGTTGCGCCAACGAAAGCCACTTTCTGACCGGGTTTTGCATACAGACTGATGTTGTGGAGGACGATTTTTTCTTCTGTGTAACCAAAGTCCACATCGAAGAATCGTACATCCCCTGTCAGCTGGGTATAAGTGATGGTACCATCTTCATGAGGATGTTTCCATGCCCACAGACCTGTATGTTCGGGGCATTCCACCAGTTCGCCGTTATCGTCATATTTTGCGTTTACCAGTGTTACATAACCGTCATCGGCTTCTTCTTCTTCATCCAGCAGTTCAAAAATACGTTTCGCACCTGCCAGCGCCATAACAACAGAGTTGATCTGCTGAGAAACCTGGCTGATGGGAGAAGAAAAGCTCTTGGACAGCTGCAGGAAAGAAGCGATGGCGCCCAGTGTCAGACCGCCGATGCCGTTTACTGCCAGCGCACCGCCGACAATGGCAATGAGTACATACTGTAAGTTCCCCAAGTTCATCATGATGGGCATGAGGATATTGGCATACTGGTTGGCTTTGGTAGCGTTTTCACACAGAGCCGCATTCTTTTCACGGAAAATTTCTTTTGCTTTTTCTTCATGACAGAAAACTTTGACAACTTTCTGCCCGTTGATCATTTCTTCAATATAACCATTCACATCGCCCAGTGTTTCCTGCTGTTTGATGAAGTACTTCCCACTGTGGCTGGCAATGAATTTGAATACCTTCATAATGAAGAATACCACAATGGCTACCAGAATGGTCAGATATACGCTGGTGTAAAGCATTGCGCAGACAACCGCCACAATGGTAACGATGGAAGAAAACATCTGAGGTACGCTCATGGAAAGCATCTGACGCAGGGTATCTGTATCGTTGGTGTAACGGCTCATGACATCCCCATGGGTATGGGTATCAAAGTACCGGATAGGCAGCCGCTGCATGTGGGAGAACATCTGGTCACGGATTTTCTTCAAAATCCCCTGGGAGATGGAAACCATGGTACGGTTGTAAAAGAGTGTTGCCAGAATACCAATGAGGTAAATGGCAGCCATGGTCAGCACCGCCTGGAACAGTCCCGCAAAATCAGGAGAAGCTGTTTTCAGCAGTGGTGTGATATAATCGTCAATAACTACCTGCAGGAACAGGGAACCTGCAACGCCTGCCACCGCACTGATCAGAATACAGATCAAAACAACGGTAAAACGCAGTTTATACTCTTTCAGATAGCTGAGCAAACGGTTCATGGTGACTTTGTCCATTTTTGCCCGTCCGATGGGTACGCCACGTCCGGGACCTCTCATATGTCCACTCATTCTTCCAGTCCCCCTTTCTGCTGAGATTCATATACTTCACGATAGATTTCATTATTGGCAAGGAGTTCCTGATGGGTGCCCATGCCGTTGATTTTACCGTCATCCAATACCAAAATCAGGTCTGCGTCTTCTACAGAAGAAATACGCTGTGCAATGATGATCTTTGTGGTATTGGGGATTTCTTCCCGGAATGCCATACGGATGAGGGCATCTGTTTTGGTATCTACGGCACTGGTGGAGTCGTCCAGAATCAGGATTTTCGGTTTTTTCAGCAGCGCTCTGGCAATACACAGACGCTGTTTCTGACCGCCGGAAACGTTGGTACCGCCCTGTTCGATATAGGTATCATAACCGTCAGGGAAGGTCTGGATAAATTCATCCGCCTGTGCCAGCTGGCAAACGTGACGCATTTCCTCGTCGGTAGCGTCCTCTTTCCCCCAACGCAGGTTGTCTTTGATGGTACCGGAGAACAGTACGTTTTTCTGCAGTACCATGGCAACTTCTTCTCTGAGGGATTCGATGTCGTATTCTCTGACATCTCTGCCGCCTACTTTGACAGCACCTTCTGTGGCGTCATACAGACGTGGAATCAGCTGTACCAATGTACTCTTGGAACTTCCGGTACCGCCGATGATACCTACTGTCGCACCGGAAGGGATTTTCAGATTTACATTATCCAGACAAAGTTTGTCGGCATTTTTGCCATATACGAAATTGACATGGTCAAATTCGATGCTGCCGTCTTTGACTTCATAAACTGGGTTTTCCGGGTTATGCAGGTCGCTTTTTTCATCCAGAATTTCTTCCGCTCTTTCCATAGACGCGTAAGAAATGGTAATCATAACGAATACCATGGAGAACATCATCAGACTCATAAGGATCTGCATGGTGTAAGAGAACATACTGGTCAAGTCCCCTGTGGTCATGCCCACAGCGGGGTTGTTACCGGAAGCAACAATGAGTTTTGCACCCAGCCAAGAAATCAGCAGCATACATCCATATGCGCAGAACTGCATCAAAGGTGCGTTGAACGCCAGAATTTTTTCTGCTTTGGAGAAGTCCTGATAAATTTCTTTGGAAACGGAACAGAATTTTTCTGTTTCATGGTCTTCACGTACAAAAGATTTTACTACGCGAATGCCGTGCAGGTTTTCCTGTACAACGTTGTTCAGTTTATCGTATGTGCGGAATACCCGTTCAAAGATACGTTTCGCATTGGAAATAATAATTACCAGACCAATTGCCAAAATGGGGATGGCAATAACGAATATGGGTGCCAGATGGGAATTGATCTGGAAAGCCATAAACAAAGCAAAAATCAACATGATAGGACAACGTACCGCTACACGGATGGACATCATGTACGCGTTCTGGATATTGGTAATATCTGTTGTCAGACGCGTTACGATACTTGCGGTAGAAAACTTATCAATGTTGGAGAAAGAATATTCCTGTACCTTGTTGTACATATCTTCACGCAGGTTCTTTGCAAAGCCCGCAGAAGCCACTGCCGCGTATTTCCCGGACAGTGCGCCAAAGGTAAGAGAAACAATACAGCAGATGACCAATGCAAGACCCATTTTCAGGATGTACTGCATGTTACCTGCCTCAATCCCAAAGTCGATAAGGTTTGCCATCAACATGGGAATGATAACTTCCAAAATGACCTCACAGGTCACGAACAGCGGCGCCAGTAAGGAACTGGTTTTATATTCCCTGACGCTGCGAAGAAACTTTCTAACCATTCCAAAACCTCCTTTTTTGTTCGAAAGCATATTGGCTTCTTAACATAAAGTTTCCTTTTCTGTTTCTTCCATATTATGCTCCAGTTTTTTCAAAAGAAGCAGCAGTGTATCCATTTCTTCTTCTGTGAAATTGCGATACAGCTTTTCTTCCAGCATCTGCGCATGATGGACGGCTGCCCCATGGATTCTGCGTCCATAATCTGTCAAAACAATCTGTTTCAGACGAGCATCATCATGAACAGAAAGGCGTTCAATCATGCCTTTTTCTTCCATCAAACGCAGCACTTTTGAAACCGTGGAACGACGTACAAAAAAATGATTTTCCAAATCACGCTGATAAACAGGTTCTTCATGCTTGATCAAATATTCAATGACGATCATGTTATGCCCCGAAATGGGTTCCTGCAGCTTTTCTGTATTCATCGCATCCAGTTCACGGAAAAACAGATTGATTACTTTTTTCATCAACAATACCGGCTTATCCTGCATCATATTTTTCCTCCTTTTTAATTTGTTAGCCGTCGAACTGTTTTACATGAAACATTATACTGGTTTTCTGATAAATGTCAACGACCTTTCTTTGTTCTAATGAAATTCTCATTTTTCTCAAAAATCATCTTTTCTTAAGGCAAACTGCGACAATTATCTAATAAAAAGCAATCTTCACTCAAAAAAATAGCCGGAACCCTTTCTGGTTCAAGGATTCCAGCTGTATCGTTTTCTTATAAAATTTCCTCTTTTTCTTTCTCTGGTTCTGTTTGTTCTTCTTTCGGAATCAAACGCCAAAGCCCAAACAGAAAATAAAGTCTGGCACAGAACATCATAACGCCCGCAAGGATGAACATTGGTCTTACATTCAGCGTCATACCGCAGGCTACAATGGAAATGGCATACAACATCAATAATATTTTCCGCCGGATCCATAGACCTTCTTTTTCCTGCAGCTGCAAAATGCCTGTAGCCAAGCCGTAAAACAGCAGCATTTCCATGGTCCAGAAAATACCACTGAACAGCCAAGTCAGCAAAGCATTGTCTGTTTGGAAAAAGAAAAATATGATCTGCAAAACAGCTGCGCAGATGCCAAGCGCTGCCGTCAACCCGCCTTTCTCTGCCATCATCTTTTTGGCGCAGTATGCCAAAATCAGATAGCCTGCCCAATTGGGCAACAGATTGACGATACCAATATGCACATCAAAGAAAAGAAGCACCATGGCAAAAAGCATCCAATTTCTGATGTTTTTCATTTACATGTCTCCTTTCATGTGCAGAATACGGTAAATCTCCAGTATATTCATATCCGGCGTATATTTCATGCTGTCATACAGATAGGCACATACTTTTTCTCCTGTGGCTGTTTCCATTTCCAGCACAGGCACCACATCAATGACCATATGGGCACGGTTGTCCTTCTCCGTCAGAGATAGTTCTGTTTCCAAAGAAAGGGTATCCCCCTGCTGATAGGACGCTGGAAACGTCATGGGCTGTCCTTCCCCGTCTTTTACCATCAGCAGATCGGAAAAATGATTTTCCATGGGCATACGAATGCCTGTTACCGTCAAATCTTCCGGTACCTCCATGGAATAAGAAGCATCTGTATCCCCTGCGCCCATCCCTGACCATGACAAAACCTGTTCTTCCTGCGCCGCCAGAAAACGTACCTCTCCGATGTCCACAGGCGTTTCTGTGCCGTCAGACCACTTGACCTGCATCTGAGTCAGGATTACATTGCTCAAATCTCCTACACGGTCTGGAACGTCGAAATCCACCCACATTTCATTCCAGGTATACATGCCATGCCCCTGCCATTGCTCAGTATCTATGACTTCAAAAATCTCATCCTCTCCCAATTCCGGGCAGGAAATTTCCAATGGCTGGCGTTTTTCGTCTGCATTGGTGATGTAATAAAATCCCATACGGGAAGACTCCTCTGCCGTAAAAGCATAAGCGTGGGTCAAAAAAATCGGTTCCTGTAAATAAGCCAGGCGAAAAACAAAAAAGTTCAGTACAAAAACCAGCACAATGACTCCCAGAATCATTGTCAGCTCTTTTTGTTTCTTCATGTACTTTTTCGCCCCTTTCCTCTTTGTTTCTATCTATTTTTCAGAATATCAGAAATCAGATCAAAAAAATACTGATTTTTCAGGATTTTATGGAATTGTATGTAAAAAAATACAAATGAAATCCATAGGATGGGATTTATATGCACGAAAAAAAATCCCGAAGACCCATAGGATCTTCGGGAACAAGTGAAAAAAAACATCTCTAAATTTTGCGATATTGTCCTCTTCCTAAGAATTGAATAAATCCTTTTTTACGTAAAATTTGCAATTTCTGTCTGATTTTTGCCTCTATATTATGATTGTCTTTATGCTTTGCCTGCAAAATATCTTTATATTGATACATTTCCTGAAGAGAAAAATCCGTTGTTGGAATTGCATTGACACATGACAGCACATCCAAAAGCCATCCGCGGCTTTCAAGGCTCCCTGTTTTCAATTCTTTTGCTTTTGCATATTTTTCCATGACCAATTGCTGATCAGCAAGGATTTGATCTTTGATGACGGTTATCTTTCCTTGTTCTGGAATTTCTGAATATAAAATATTGCATCCCGTCCAACCAGCTCTATGGGCTGTTTCTGAAAGGGGTTTCCGTTTTTCAATAATGGCAGGCACAAAGAAATATTTGGGAACCAAAACCAAATTCAAAACCTGTAAATCGTCAGAATACTCCATCAAAAACAAATCCGGACTATTTTCACTTGTGATACGCTCCATCATGGTGGCGTAGGCACCAGCTACAATTTTATTGCCAATCCTGCCTTTTTTGCTCTTTAATTCATAAATTGCACCACAGACATCACATTTGAAATCAGAAACCGGCATATTATTGGGCAAATTGGAAATATGTGCATTGCCGCAGATTGGGCAAAAAATATTATAAGCTACCCAAGATTCACTCATGACTCTGATTTTTTGTGAATTGCTTCGATAACCCACAGCCAAATCTTGATTTAAGTTAAAATTTATTCCCATAGACGTATGCACCCTCTTTGTTTCATCAGATAAGATTAGCATCTTCCACCACTATACCTGTTTTTTCCTATGCCATCCAAAATTCCTCTGAAAAATGTTCTTTCCGGTTGGTGGTATTATAAGTCAAATTCTGCATTCGTTCAATATCACTTTTATAATCTATCAGCATCACAGCCATACATAAAACTTCCATGTCATCCTTTTCATCCATAAATGATTTAAAGCGAAAAAAATCCCGAAGACCCATAGGATCTTCGGGATAAGGTTCCCAGATAGGTAATTATCTCTTGGAGAACTGAGGAGCACGTCTTGCTGCTTTGAGACCGTATTTCTTTCTTTCTTTCATACGAGGGTCTCTTGTCAGGAAGCCAGCTTTTTTCAGAGCGGGTCTGAAATCGCCGTCAGCCTGCAGCAGAGCTCTGGAGATGCCGTGTCTGATAGCACCTGCCTGACCTGTGAAGCCACCGCCGTGTACGTTCACCAGAACGTCGAATTTAGCTGTTGTTGCTGTCAGTTCCAGGGGCTGACGAACAATAACTTTCAGTGTTTCCAGACCGAAATATTCATCAATGTCTCTTTTGTTGATTGTGATTTTGCCGTTACCGGGTACCAGGTAAACTCTAGCTACAGAAGATTTTCTTCTGCCTGTGCCGTAATATCTAGCTGCTGCCATGATGCTTTCCTCCTTCGATTAAAATTTCAGTTCCAGTACTTCAGGTTTCTGCGCTGCATGGGGATGTTCTGCGCCAGCATATACATGCAGTTTGCCGAACATTTTTCTGCCCAGAGCGTTTTTAGGAAGCATACCTTTTACAGCATGTTCGATTACTCTTTCAGGGTGTGTTTCCAGCATTTTGTCCAGTCTTACTGTTTTCAGACCACCGATGTAGCCTGTGTGGTGGTGATACAGTTTCTGTGTCAGTTTTTTACCTGTCACAGCTACCTTTTCAGCGTTTACAACGATTACATAGTCGCCCATGTCAACGTTGGGTGCATACTGGGGTTTGTTTTTACCTCTTAAGATGTTTGCGATTTCGGAAGCCAGACGGCCCAGTGTCAGGTCTGTTGCGTCAACAACGTACCATTTTTTTGTTACATCTGCTTCTTTCGCAATGTAAGTAGTTCTCATGGTTCTTTTACCTCCCTTATAATATTTTCCTTTGACTCTTTGACTTTACGAACGATACGGGAATACCGCCGTAATCTCCATTATGTGGCTTTCCACATAACTTATTGAGTCCCACCTTGAGAAACATATATTCAAAGCGTGAAACACGCTTCAAAATCAAAATAACAGCTTTATTATTATAATACCTGAAAATGCCGCTGTCAAGGGCTTTCTAAGGCAAATCGTAATAAATTTCCCGTAAAGTCAAGCCCTGCGGCTCTGCGGTCTGTCCTGCCTGTCTGCGGTCTTTGCCTGCGATGATTTCTGCCACCTTTTCCGGCGGAATTTTCCCCTGTCCCACAGCAATGAGGGTACCAGCCAGAATCCGTACCATATTATACAAAAAGCCATCCCCAGTGACCAAAATGCGGATATGCGGGCCTTCCTGCTCCACATGGCAGTCAAAAATGGTACGAACCGTTGTGGAAACAGAACTGCCTGCGGCACAGAATGCCGCAAAATCATGAGTTCCCACAAAAGCCTTTGCCCCTTCGTTCATTTTTTCCAAATCCAGCGGACTATATACAAATGTGCTGTAAAGCCGTTCCTTGGGGTTTTTGTATGGACTCTGATAAATATGATATTCGTAAGTTTTTTTGATACAGTCGTACCGAGGATGGAAATCCCCCGGCACTTCCCTTGCCGCTGTCACCACAATATCTTCCGGCAAAAAGGGACGGATAGCCAGTGGAATTTTTTCCGGCGGAATGGTGGTTTCTACGTCAATGACTGCCCGCTGTCCCAGTGCATGAACCCCTCGGTCTGTGCGGCTGGCGCCAATACATTCCAGCTCTGGATTGCGAAAGAGTGTCCGCAGGGCTTTTTCCACTTCGCCCTCCACTGTCAGCACTTCCGGTGATTTCTGTTTCTGCCACCCGCTGTAACGGGTGCCGTCATATGCGATTGTCAATAAGATTCTCATGGGTTTTGTTTCCCCTTTCTCTGTTTCCAATACCATGCCAAAAGCCCTACTACAGCCGTCATGCCATAACAGCAGACTGCCCGCAGCAAAAGCCCCTTAGCAGGGCCCACACCAATGCGGTTCAAAAATGCATCCTGCACATAATACAGGAAAATGCCATGATACAAATACAAATAAAAACTCATGCGGTCAATGCCCTGAACAACTTTCCATGCCATCACACGGTCTGCCACCTTTTTCCCAATCCAGAACAAAAATAAAATAGCACAGAACACATAAAGGGTATGGACATCCTCCAGAAAAGATACCCGGAAAAAGCCACGGTTATTGGCGTAACTCAAAAGCCCATCAACCAATACAAAAATCACAAAGCCTGTCAGCAGTACACCCTGATTTTTCCGAATGCCTTCCAGAAATCTGTCGTAATATTTCCCGGCGTAACAGCCCAATACCCAATAAGCCAGATAAGACGTAAACACACGGTCATTATAGATAAATTCTGTTCCGGGAGAAAGAATCCCAATCATGGCAGGCAATCCACCGTGGAACAGGCGCATAAGCATCACAGACGCCAACGCCGCTACCCAAAAATCTACTTTTTCCGTCATTTTCCGCCACAAGGGCATCAGGAGATAAAACTGGAAAATGATGATGATAAAGTAAAACGGTGCAATCATATTCCCCAGAAGCAAAGATTCTCCTAGAAATCCCAAATCAAAGGTATAATACCCCAAATCAATGAGTCCCAAATAGGAAATGACAACGGCAATAACATAAGGTACACCAATTTTCCGTATTCTGCCCCAAAGAAAAGAGCCATAAGAAAAGGTCCCTTCCTTACGGAAATATTTCAGGGCAGACAGGAAAATAAATCCCTGCACCACAAAGGCAGACAACCGCCAAGGCACATACACTCCGAAAAAGGAGATATTTTCCTTGGGCAGTCCCGTCACCGCCACAGAACAAATATGAATCCACATGACCAACAGGCAAAGCACCACGTTGACAAATGAAATTTCCCGATTTCGCATGTTTTCCCCTCCCGAAAACAAAAGGCGTTGACTTCATAAAAAAATAGCCGAAATCCTTAGAACAAAAGGGCTTCCGGCTATCTTCTTTTTACTTAAATGATATAAGGAATGTTTTTTGAATGGAAACCTGTTTTTTGCCAACACCCTTTTTCTCAAATCATAAATGGCAGATAATTCCCTGCAATACGCAGTGCCACCACAAACACCAGATACACCGCTGTCAGCACAACTGCCCGATAATCCCGGCTTTCCATGTGCATGACGTTCATGCGTGTTCTGTGTTCATCCCCATGGTAACATCTGGCTTCCATAGCCATGGCAAGTTCTTCTGCCCGGCGGAACGCGGAAATGAACAGAGGTACCAGAATGGGAATCATGCTCTTTGCTTTCTGCATCAGGTTCCCTGTGTCGAAGTCTGCACCTCTTGCCTGCTGTGCTTTGATGATCTTGTCTGTTTCATCCAGCAGTGTAGGAATGAAACGCAGAGCAATGGTCATCATCATCGCGATTTCATGGGCAGGCACACCAATGCGTTTCAGAGGACGCAGAAGGTACTCAATGCCGTCTGTAAGCTGGATGGGTGTTGTGGTCAGTGTCAGTACAGAGGAACCCACAATGAGCAGTACCAGACGCACACACATTTTCACAGCCATGTAAATGCCTTCCCATGTGAGATGCAGGAAGCCAAATTCCCAAATCACCTGTTCTCCCTGGGTCAAAAAGAGGTTGATGACCGCCGTAAAGAGAATGATGATGACAATGCTTTTCAAGCCTTTCAGCATGAATTTCAAAGGCACTTTGGATACTTTGATCACTGCGCCCAAAATCGCTGTTACGCAGACATACCCGATGAAGGTATTGACCACAAACAGTGAAATGATAAACAAAAATGTTACGACAATTTTGACTCTGGCATCCAACCGATGAATCGGCGATTCTGCCGGATAATATTGTCCGATGGTTATATCCCGAATCATGATTTCACCTGCTTTACCAGTTTTAATAATACTTCTTTTGCTTCTTTGACGGTATATACGTCTGTGGGTACATCATAACCCCGTTTTTTCAGCTCTGCGAACACATAGCTTACCTGAGGCGCAGCCAGACCCATCTGTTCCAGTTCTTCCACATGGGAGAAAATTTCCTTGGGTGTGCCCTGCATAGCCGCTTTGCCGCGATGCATTACGATGATGCGATCCACCAGTTTTGCCACGTCCTCCATGCTGTGACTTACCAGAATAACGGTAATGCCTCGTTTGTCATGAAGGTCTTTGATTGCCTGCAAAATTTCGTCACGACCTCTAGGGTCCAGACCCGCTGTAGGCTCGTCCAGAATGAGGACTTCAGGATTCATAGCAAGTACCCCTGCAATGGCTACACGGCGTTTCTGACCGCCGGAAAGCTCAAAGGGAGACTTTTCGTAAATCTCCTCGGAAATACCAACGGTTTCCAGTGCAGAAACCACATTGTGATGGATTTCTTCTTCTGTCAGCTTCAGGTTTGTAGGACCAAAAGCTACATCTTTATATACTGTCATTTCAAAAAGCTGGTATTCGGGATACTGGAAGGCCAGACCAATACGGCGGCGCACTTCCTTCAGCTTTGTTTTGTCTTTATGAATGTTTTCCCCGTCCAGCAGAATTTCCCCAGATGTGGGAGAAATGATGCCGTTGAGATGCTGAATCAATGTAGATTTGCCGGAGCCTGTATGACCGATGAGACCAATGAACTCCCCTTTCTGGATTTCCAGTGTCACATCATCCAGCGCAACTTTTTCAAATGCCGTACCGGGATTGTAAACATGGGTCAAGTGGTTGATTTTAATTGACATATCGCACCTACCATTTCTTCAATCGTTAATATATCCGCAGGCAGGTCAACGCCTTCCTTTCGCAGCAAATAAGCCACTTCTGTCACCTGCGGCACGTCCAGACCGTATTTCTGTAAAGTTTCCACCTGAGAGAATATCTCCTTTGGTGTCCCCTGCATTACCAGATCCCCGTCGTCAATGACAAAGACCTTGTCTGCCCGTACGGCTTCATCCATATAATGGGTAATCAGAATCATGGTGATTCCTTCTTCCCGATTCAGTCGTTCGATGGTTTCCATAACATCTCTGCGTCCTACAGGGTCCAGCATGGCTGTAGGCTCGTCCAGTACAATGCACTTGGGCTTCATAGCCAACACCCCAGCAATGGCAATACGCTGTTTCTGACCGCCGGAGAGCTTAGAGGGGGTATGGGTAGCATATTCACTCATGCGTACCGTTGCCAGAGCTTCATCCACGCGTTTGCGGATTTCCTTTGGCTCTACGCCCATATTTTCGGGGCCGAAAGCAATGTCTTCTTCTACCACCGTTGCTACCAGCTGGTTATCGGGATTCTGGAATACCATCCCCGCTGTCTGGCGGATTTCCCAAACCAGTTCGTCATTTTTTGTATCCATATCATCCACCCATAGGGTACCGCCAGTGGGCTGCACCAAGGCGTTAATATGTTTCGCAAAGGTAGATTTGCCGGAGCCGTTATGTCCCAGTACTGCCACAAAATCACCTTTGTTGATTTCGATGTTTACATTTTTCAAGGCCGCAACCTTTTCTTCTTTTGTGCCATGATCCGTTTCCAAAACCCTTACATATTCGTAAGTCAGATCTTTGACCTTTACCATTTTCATCGCTTCTTTGTTCACCTTTTTCCTCCGTGAAAATCATATTTTTCACACTTAAAGTCTATGGTAAAAAATACTCACAGCTATCAATAAGATACCTTTTTTCCGCCAAAAAGTCAAGAAAAAACGGCGTTTCGCCTTTTCTTTCTATGCTTTACAGAGATGTGACAAAAAGACATTTGTCTTAAAAAATTCTTCTGTTTTCTGAGATATTCCTGTAACACAAGTGCAAACAAGCTGTAACGGTAACTTTACCTTCCTGTAACCTACGATTGCACTTTCTGTGGTATGATATCACCATAAAAAGAAAAAATTCGACAAAGGAGGTTTTCCAGTATGAACATGAAAAAATTAATGATTGCAGCAGCCGTAGTATTCTCCCTGTCTTTTGCCACAGGTATGACATATTCTTTCCAGGCATCCAACGCATTGGAAAACGCTCCTGTAGCAGAAACAACCACCACAGAAGAACCCGTGGCACTGGTTTCTGCAAGCACATCCATTCGCTAAATAACATTCATTGTATATCTCCTAACCTAATAAAAAAGTCGGAATCTATGCAGATTTCGGCTTTTTTATGTTGTCAGAAAACCATGCTTTGGCATAAAAAAAGACATACACAAAGCAACTTTCCCTTAAGAAAACATTGGTTTTCCTTCATTTCTTAAGGGAAAGTGCGACAGCTGTCTTCAGAAGAAAATATACCAAATAAAATCCCAGTAAAAAAATAAGCTGGAACCCTTTCTCAAGGATTCCAGCTATATTTCTTTTTCTTATGAAGCAGCACGGAATGTGTCTGCCTGAATTCATAAAAATTAAACCAGTTCGATGATAACTTCCATCGCACCGTCGCCTTTACGAGCGCCCAGTTTCACAATTCTTGTGTAACCGCCGTTACGACCAGCGTATTTGGGAGCGATTTCGTCGAACATTTTTGCAGCCATGTCAACTTTTTTGCTGTTCTTTCTGATTTTTTTGCCATCAGCAGGAACTTCTGTAACAGGGTACAGGTAAGCCAGCATCTGACGTCTAGCTGCCAGTCTGGAAGGTTTATCCTTCTTAACTGTTTTCTTAACTTCGTCATAAACAGTTACTTTTTTGCCGTTTACAACTTCTTTCACTCTTTTGCCGTTAGCGTCTTTTTTCGCTACTTTTGCTGTTACTTCAACTTCTTCGAAGTTTTCTCTTTCTTTCACAGCCAGAGTGATCAGTTTTTCAGCGATTCTTCTTACTTCTTTCGCTCTTGTTTCTGTTGTTTTGATTTTACCGTGGTACAACAGGTTTGTTACCTGGTTTCTCAGCAGAGCTTTTCTCTGAGGAGTTGTTTTACCCAGTTTTCTATATCCGGATGCATGCATTGTTGAATCCTCCTTGTTCTCACCTGCAAAACTTACCCCGACCCCACTGCTTCTTCGGGCTTACGTGTGTCGTAATTTCGCAGTAAATAATAGTAGCCGATTATTCGTCGCTGGGTCTGAGTGCCAGTCCCAGTTCCGCCATTTTGTTCAGTACTTCTTCCAGGGACTTGCGGCCCAGGTTTCTTACCTTCATCATTTCTTCTTCTGTCTTGTTTGCCAGGTCTTCCACGGTGTTGATACCTGCACGTTTCAGGCAGTTGTAAGAACGCACGGACAGATCCAGTTCTTCAATGCTCATTTCCAGAACTTTTTCTTTCTTGCCTTCTTCTTTTTCAACCATGATGGAAGCATCTTTCGCATTGTCAGAAAGATCGATGAACAGGTTCAAATGCTCATTCAGAATCTTTGCACCGTAGCTAACTGCATCGTCGGGCGCAATGGTTCCGTTTGTCCAGACTTCCAGAGAGAGCTTGTCATAGTCAGTGATCTGACCAACACGAGTATTTTCAACCAGGAAGTTTACTCTTGTAACAGGTGTGAAAATACTGTCTACCGGAAGCATGCCGATTGGCTGATCGTCTTTTTTGTTCTTGTCGGCACCAACATAGCCGCGGCCTTTCTGAATGGTGATTTCCATATACAGTTTGCTGCCAGGGCCACCGGAAAGTGTCGCAATGTGATGGTCAGGGTTCAGGATTTCGATGTCGCTGTCTGCTTTGATGTCAGAGCCTTTGACTTCGCCTTCGCCTTCCATGTCAATGTACGCAATTTTCGGTTCGTTGCCTTCGCTGGTGTTTTTGATTGCCAGCCCTTTCAGATTCAGGATGATTTCTGTTACGTCTTCTTTTACGCCAGGAATCACGCTAAATTCATGAAGTACGCCGTCAATTTTTACGTTGCTGACTGCTGCGCCAGGCAGGGAAGAAAGCAGGATTCTTCTCAGGGATTTGCCCAGAGTTGTGCCATAGCCTCTTTCCAGAGGTTCTACCACAAATTTGCCATAAGTTCCGTCCGGTGCCATCTCAGCAATTTCAATGCGAGGTTTCTCAAATTCAAACACTCATTCAAACCTCCCTTTTTTATGATAGATGGCCGCAAGGAAAAATGCCTTGCGGCTTTAGAATTGACTTCACTGCACAATCGAGATTGATTATTTGGAGTACAGTTCGACGATCAGTGTTTCTTCAACGGGAACATCGATCTGTGCTCTTGTGGGTTTCGCAACTACGGTGCCGCTCAGTGCATCGTGGTTAGCTGTCAGCCATTCGGGTACCAGTCTGCCGTCTGTTACAGCCAGAACGTCTTTGTATCTCTGAATGGTTTTGTATTTTTCTTTTACTTCAACAACGTCGCCAACTTTAACCTGGTAAGAAGGGATATCTACAGGTTTGCCGTTAACTGTAACGTGTTTGTGACGAACGATCTGTCTAGCTTCTTTTCTTGTTCTGCCGTAACCCAGACGGAACATAACGTTGTCCAGTCTCATTTCCAGCAGCATCAGAAGGTTTTCACCAGGGATACCTTCTTTTTTCGCGATTTTTTCAGCCTGTGCATAGTAGCCACGGAACTGTTTTTCCAGTACGCCGTAGATGAATTTCGCTTTCTGCTTTTCTCTCATCTGCAGACCGTATTCGCTCATTTTTCTGTTTGCTCTCAAGTTCTGTTTTTTGGATTTTTTATCAATACCCAGGTAGATGGGATCCAGATTCAGGGATCTGCATCTTTTCAATACTGGTACTCTATCTCTAGCCATTATTCTTACACCTCCTGAAAATTATACTCTTCTGCGTTTGGGTGGTCTGCAACCATTGTGAGGAACGGGTGTAACGTCTCTGATAAGTGTTACATCCAGACCTGCAGCCTGCAGAGCGCGGATTGCAGCTTCACGTCCGCTACCGGGACCTTTAACGAAAACTTCGATTGTTTTCAGACCGTAGTCGGAAGCAGCTTTCGCAGCTGTGTCTGCTGCCATCTGTGCAGCATAAGGAGTAGATTTTCTGGAGCCTCTGAAGCCCAGCTGACCTGCGGATGCCCAGGACAGAGCATTACCTACTGCGTCAGTGATTGTAACGATTGTATTGTTAAAAGTAGACTGGATATGAGCCTGACCACGTTCTACTTTTCTTTTGTCACGGCGTCTGCGAGTTGTAGCTTTTTTCACAGTTTTCTTAGCCATTTCTTCAAACCTCCTTCATGAAATCAATTATTTCTTCTTGTTCGCAACAGTCTTTCTAGGACCTTTTCTTGTTCTTGCGTTTGTTTTTGTTTTCTGACCTCTTACAGGCAGGCCTTTTCTATGACGAATGCCTCTGTAGCAGCCGATTTCAATCAGTCGTTTGATGTTCAGAGCGATTTCTCTTCTCAGGTCACCTTCTACAGTCTGAGTTCTGTCGATGACGTCACGGATTCTAGCAACTTCTTCATCAGTCAGATCTCTAACTCTTGTATCCAGGTCTACGCCTGCTTCTTTCAGAATACGAACAGCACTGGAATGGCCAATGCCATAAACGTATGTCAAACCAACTTCAACGCGTTTTTCTCTTGGTAAGTCTACACCAGCAATACGTGCCATGTATATCTTGCACCTCCTATGATAATTCCTCTATCTATAACAAAAAAAGTTCAAAATAATATTCGCATAAATATGTTGTAAGCGTTGGGCATTACAAACGAGAAGAACAGCCGTCAGTCTGCCTGCTGCTCCCGCTATTAACTGTATGCTCCTTCGTCCTACCTTGACGGATTTACCAACGACTTCCGAGGACGTTTACCCCCGTAAAGCCATAACGAAATCATCAGCCTTGTTTCTGTTTATGCTTGGGATTTTCACAAATGACCATTACACGACCTTTTCTTTTGATGATTCTGCATTTTTCACACATGGGTTTTACAGATGGTCTTACTTTCATTGTGATCGCTCCTTCCTTATTTCGCTCTCCAAATGATTCTGCCCTTTGTCAGGTCATAAGGAGACATTTCCACTAACACTTTGTCACCGGGCAAAATACGGATGAAATTCATACGCAGCTTGCCGGAGATATGCGCCAAAATCTGATGGCCGTTTTCCAGTTCCACCTGAAACATGGCGTTCGGTAATTTTTCCAGCACGGTTCCTTCTACTTCAATAACGTCATTTTTTGACAAGACCAAGAACCTCCTTAAATTATGTTTCCGCCAACTTCTTGTACTTTTTGATGGCCTTTGCGATATCCGCATCCAGGACGTAAGCCCCTTCGGCCAGTTTATCGGCCAAAACCGTGTCCACATATCCGGTTGGCTGCACGTGGATCATCTTCTTGCGTTTTGGCTTTTCAATCTTGCGGCGTTTGCCGTCTGCCAGATAGACATAAGCCCCTTCCACAAAAAGCACCATCAACGTATCGCCCTTGTCGTGGCCGCTTTTGGAATAAACCACTTGCCCGCTCTGATATTCCATCGTTCTCACCTCATTACATTCGTGGGATAACGTAAGGATTTTGACTTTTCAGCCGCCATCAAAACGGTATCATTTCTATTTTGTGGAGTCTTTCTCCACCGAAGCCGCTCTTAGCTGCTCCCCGAAAATTTTCACATTGACTTAAGCAACGCGTTCCCTTCTTGCTCAGGCGTCCAAACCAGCGATGATCGCTTTTGTGATCTCGTCGATGGGCATGGTGCCGTCTACTTCAAAGAGAATACCTTCTTTTTCATAAAAGCCTACCAGAGGTTCGCTCTGTTCGTGGAATGTCTGGATACGTTTTTTACCAGCTTCCACTGTGTCGTCTTTACGCTGCGTCAATTTTTCGCCGCATACATCACAGATACCCTCAACTTTGGAAGGAAGGAACATTTTGTTATATGTTGCACCGCATTTAGGACAAGTCTGTCTTGCTGTCAATCTTTCCAGCATCACTTCGTCAGGTGCGTTGATATAAACAACTTTATCCAGTTTTACCATTTCTTCCAGTTTTTCCGCCTGTACTACTGTACGAGGGAAACCATCCAGAATGAAACCTTTTGCGCAGTCGTCTTTTTTGATTCTTTCCTGAACGATCGCGATGATCAGTTCATCAGAAACCAGACCGCCTGCTGCCATAATGGATTTTGCCTGATTACCAAGCTCTGTTCCTTTTGCCACTTCTTCTCTGAGCATATCGCCTGTAGAAATATGAGCGATGCCGTAATGTTTCACCAGTCTTGCTGCCTGTGTGCCTTTGCCGGCTGCAGGCGCACCAATGAGTACCAATTTCATATACGAATCAACCTCTTTTCTTTATAGGCCTTCTCTCTGTTTTTCTCCCCAAGTAACAACCGGCGGGAAATGCATGCTGCATTCCCCAGGCGGCTGCTATTATTCGCTCAAAAATCCTTTATAGTGACGCATCAGCAACTGGCTTTCCAGTGCTTTTACGATATCCAGTGTAACGCCAACCACGATGATCAGTGTAGTACCACCGAAGCCAACATTCACTTTGAAGATCCACTGCAGCGCAACAGGCACCATAGCCAGGATTGCGTAGCAGATTGCGCCAACCAGTGTGATTCTGCTTACCACTCTGGTGATATAAGCGCTGGTGGGCTGACCAGGTCTGATACCAGGGATGAAGCCACCGTTCTTCTTCATGTTCATCGCGATTTCATTGGGGTTGATCACGATGGATGTGTAGAAATATGTGAAGAAGATAATCAATAATACATACAGACACGCACCGATGGGGTGTGTCATATTCAGAACTTCGATCACCTTTGTGAAAACTTCACCCTTGTTGGGGATAAAGTTACCAATCTGCTGTGGGAACTGCAGCAAGGAGATTGCAAAGATGATGGAGATAACGCCGGAAGTATTTACCTTGATCGGCATTGTTGTGCTTCTGCCGCTGGCCTGTTTTCTGCCAACCATTTTGGAAGAGTACTGCACAGGCAGTCTTCTTTCACCACGGTTTACACAAACGATGAATGCCAGAACGATGAGCAGAATCACCAGAATTGCAGCAACCTTTACCGCACCCATTGCACCGGAACCGCTGATCATGTAGTACAGGCTAGCTGCACCAGTAGGCAGACCGGAAACGATGTTGATAAAGATTACCATGGAAGAACCATTGCCAATCCCTTTTGCTGTAATCTGTTCTGCCAGCCACATTACGAATGTGGAACCGCAAACCAGAGTTACAACAGAAGCAACATAGTACAGCATATTTGCTTCCACATACATGTTCTGATAGGTATATGTTAACCCAATACCCTGTATGAGCGCAAGTATTACTGTTAAATATCTGCTATAAGACTGCAATTTTTTTCTGCCTTCGGGGCCTTCTTTGGAAAGCTGCTCGAATTTGGGAATCGCGATGGTCAACAGCTGCATGATGATGGAAGCATTGATATAAGGACCAATACCCATTGCAAAGATTGACCAGCTGGAGTTTGCACCGCCAGCGATCATGCTGTACAGTGTGCCAACACCTGCGGATTCTCTTGCCGCAACAACGCTTGCTGCGTCAATACCAGGCAGAGCAATTTGTGTACCGATTCTGATGATTGCGAAGATCATCAGAGTGTACAGAATCTTGTTTCTGATTTCTTTCGTCTTCCAAGAGTTTACGAAAATCTTAAACAATTAGATCACCTCTGCTTTGCCGCCGGCTGCTTCGATTTTTTCCTGAGCTGTTTTGCTGTAGAAGTTTACTTTAACTGTCAGCTTTCTTTCCAGATCGCCTTCGCCAAGAATCTTCACGCCATCTCTAGGATTACTGATCAAACCTACGGCTTTCAAAGCATCGATATCTACTACTGCGTCATTTTCAAATACATTCAGCATGGAAACGTTGATAGCAACGATTTCTTTGCTGTTTCTGCATGTGAAGCCTCTTTTAGGGAGTCTTCTGTACAAAGGCATCTGACCGCCTTCGAAGCCGCACTTGCCGCCGGAACCGGAACGCTGACCCTGACCTTTGTGACCTCTGCCTGCTGTCTTACCGTTGCCGGTTGCATGACCTCTGCCTCTTCTCCAATTTTTTTCTCTGGAGCCTTCAGCAGGTCTCAATTCGCATAAGTTCATTATGGCACCTCCTAAAATTAAACTTCTTCAACTTTTACAAGGTGGCTAATCTGATGAATCATGCCTCTGATAGCCGCGTTGTCCTGTTGAATCACGCTGCTGTTTGTCTTTCTCAGACCCAGCGCCTGTACTGTTTTTTTATGTTTCGGAATTGCTCCGATTGTAGATTTCACCAATGTGATTTTAATTTCAGCCACTGTCAATTCCTCCTTAACCCAAGAGTTCTTCTACAGTAATGCCACGCAGTTTAGCTACTGCTTCAGGTGTTGTCGCTCTGGACAGACCTTCGATTGTAGCGCTTACTACGTTACGTTTGTTGTTGGAACCCAGGGATTTTGTTCTGATGTTGCGGATACCTGCCAATTCCAATACGGCACGAGCAGGGCCACCAGCGATGATACCGGTACCTTCTGCAGCAGGCATCAGCAGAACGCTTGCGCTGCCGTATGTGCCTGTAACGCCGTGGAAGATGCTGTCTACATCATTTCTGTTTACTTCGATGATGTTTTTCATAGCGTCTTCTTTCCCTTTGCGGATAGCATCGGGGATTTCAGCAGCTTTACCAACGCCGCAGCCTACGTGACCGTTGCCGTCGCCAACAACAACCAGTGCGGAGAATCTCATGGTACGACCGCCTTTAACAACTTTTGTTACGCGGTTGATGGTAACTACTTTATCTTTCAGATCTAAAGTGCTTGGATCGATTCTTTTCAACTTGCTTTCCTCCTTGCCTTAGAATGTCAAACCGGCTTCTCTTGCTGCTTCCGCCAGGGCTTTGATTTTGCCGTGGTAAATGAAACCGCCACGGTCGAATACAACTTCTGTGATACCTTTTTCTACTGCTTTTTTCGCAATAGCTTCGCCTACAGCTGCTGCAGCTGCTACAGTATCAGTATGTTCCAGTGTGCTAGCGATTTCAGATTCCATTGTGGAAGCTGCTACCAGTGTATGATGTGCAACGTCGTCGATGATCTGTGCATACATGTGTTTGTTAGATCTGAACACTGCCAGTCTGGGTCTCATTGCTGTACCCTTCACATGGTTGCGGATTCTGTAATGTCTTTTCTTACGAGCCGCTGCACGAGATGGCTTGTTAATCATAGTATTTTCACTCCGTTTCTTTCAAATCAGTCACTTTCCGATATAAACAATCACGCTGCGTGCGTCAGATTATTTCTTACCGGTCTTACCAACTTTACGTCTAATATATTCGTCAGAGTATTTAATACCTTTGCCTTTATAGGGTTCGGGGGGACGTTTTGTTCTGATTTCAGCTGCAAACTGTCCAACTTTTTCTTTATCTATACCCTTAACAATGATTTTGTTTGTGCCTTCTACGATGGATTCGATACCTTCGGGATCTTCCATTTCTACAGGGTGAGAGTAACCCAGTGTCAGGGTCAGTTTCTTACCGGATTTTGCAGCTCTGTAACCAACACCGTTGATTTCCAGTGTTTTTTCATAACCCTGAGTAACACCAACGATCATGTTGAAGATCAGAGTTCTTGTCAGGCCGTGTAATGCTTTATTTCTTTTCAGGTCGTTGGGTCTTGTTACCACAATCTGACCATCTTCCATTGCGATATGCATGTCTGCGGATAATTTTCTTTCCAGTGTGCCTTTGGGACCTTTCACTGTCAGCAGGTTATCTTCACCGATTTTAACTTCAACACCGGCAGGTACTGCTACGGGCAATTTACCGATTCTAGACATGGTCTGCACCTCCTAATACTTGTCGATTTATATTACCAAACGAAAGCAACAACTTCGCCGCCAACGCCTGCTTTTCTTGCTTCTTTATCTGTCATCAAGCCATGGCTTGTGGAAATGATGGCAATTCCCAGACCGCCCAGAACTTTAGGCAGTTCGTCTTTGCCTGCGAAAACTCTCAGACCGGGTTTGGAAATTCTTTTCAGGCCTGTGATAACTTTTTCATTTTTATCTGCACCATATTTCAGGCTGATACGCAGTGTGGATTTGATACCATCTTCGATTACTTCGTAACCTTTTACGTAACCTTCTTTAGTTAAAATGTCCGCAATTGCTTTCTTCATCTTGGAAGAAGGAACATCTACTGTATCGTGTTTCGCAATATTACCGTTTCTGATTCTAGTGAGCATATCTGCGATAGGGTCGCTCATGGACATTGTCAATTCCTCCTTTCGTTATTACCAGCTTGCTTTCTTTACGCCGGGAATCTGACCTTTGTATGCCAGTTCACGGAAGCAAATACGGCAAATTCCATATTTTTTCAGTACAGAGTGAGGTCTGCCGCACACTCTGCAACGTGTGTAAGCTCTTGTAGAGAATTTAGGTTTTCTCTGCTGCTTTACAACCATAGATGTTTTAGCCATTTTTGTCCCTCCCTTGATTATTTTGCGAATGGCATACCGAACAATCTCAGTAATTCTCTTGCTTCTTCGTCTGTTTTCGCTGTTGTTACGAAAACGATATCCATACCTCTGATTTTGTCTACTTTATCGTATTCGATTTCAGGGAAGATCAGCTGTTCTTTGATACCCATTGTGTAGTTACCTCTGCCGTCAAAGCTGTTCGCTTTCACACCACGGAAGTCACGTACACGAGGCAGCGCAATGTTGATCAGTCTGTCAGCGAATTCGTACATTCTGTCGCCTCTCAGTGTAACTTTGCAACCGATGTTCATGCCTTCACGCAGTTTGAAGTTTGCAACGGATTTTTTTGCTTTTGTTACCAGAGGTTTCTGACCGGAAATGGTAGCCATATCCTTTACAGCGCCGTCCAGAACTTTCGCATTTTCTTTTGCTTCGCCTACGCCCATGTTGATGATGATTTTTTCAATCTTGGGTACAGCCAGCTTGTTTGTATATGAAAACTTTTTAGTCATTTCAGGGATAATTTCTGTGTTATAGAAATCTCTTAATCTGCTCATTGTTTACCTCCTTTCACAGGGATTAGTCGATAACTTCGCCTGTTTTTTTCGCTACTCTTACTTTTTTACCGTCTTTGATCATTGCACCCAGGCGTGTTGCTTTGCCGTTGTGCAGGTACATTACGTTGGAAGCGTGGATGGAACCTTCTTTTTTCACGATGCCGCCCTGCTGATTCTGCATGGAGGGTTTTGTGTGTTTGGAAATCATGTTTACGCCTTCAACGATGACACGGTTGTTTTTTCTATCTACATGAAGGATCTTGCCTTCTTTGCCTTTGTCTTTACCAGCGATGACAACAACTTTGTCACCTGTTTTCAATTTCATGTTAGCCACCTAGCACACCTCCTTATAATACTTCCGGTGCCAGAGAAAGAATTTTCATGAACTGTTTCTCTCTCAGCTCTCTTGCAACGGGCCCGAAGATACGAGTACCTCTGGGGTTTTTGTCATCTTTGATGATAACTGCTGCGTTTTCGTCGAATCTGATATAGCTGCCGTCTGCTCTGCCTACGGGATGAACGGTTCTAACGACTACTGCTTTTACAACGTCGCCTTTTTTAACAACACCGCCGGGTGTTGCGTCTTTAACTGCAGCTACGATAATATCGCCAACTCCTGCATATCTTCTGGTGGAACCACCCAGTACTCTGATGCAAAGGAGTTCTTTTGCTCCTGAATTGTCTGCTACTTTCAATCTGGTTTCTTGCTGAACCATCTAAATTCCTCCTCTCTGCAGGATTATTTTGCTTTTTCGATGATGCTTACAAGTCTCCATCTCTTGTCTTTGGACAGAGGTCTTGTTTCCATAACCTTTACACGGTCGCCGATACCGCATTCGTTGTTTTCGTCATGGGCTTTCAGCTTGTAAGTTCTGTTTACGATCTTACCATACAAAGGGTGTTTTACTTTATCTTCTACAGCAACTACGATTGTTTTGTCCATCTTGTCGCTGACTACTCTACCGATTCTGGTTTTACGAAGATTTCTTTCTTCCACGTTGTGTGCCTCCTTTCGCTAAACCGTGTTTATTATTTTACTTCTCTTGCTTTCTGTGTCATTACTGTCTGGATTTTTGCGATGTTCTTACGAACTTCCTTGATTCTTGCTGTGTTATCCAACTGATTTGTTGCGTTCTGGAATCTCAGGTTGAACAGTTCTTTTTTAGCGGAAACAAGGTCCTTCTGTAATTCATCAGCAGTTTTACCCATCAATTCACTTACATAACCTTTTGTTTTCACTGATGATCACCTGCCATTTCTGCTGCTTCTGCCTTGGAAACGATTTTGCACTTGATGGGCAGTTTGTGGATTGCCAGTCTCAGTGCTTCTCTTGCTGTTTCTTCTGCAACGCCGCCGATTTCAAACATAACTCTGCCGGGTTTTACTACTGCTACCCAATATTCGGGAGCGCCTTTACCGGAACCCATACGAGTACCGATAGGTTTTGCGGAAACGGGTTTGTCAGGGAAAATTTTGATCCAAACGTCACCGCCACGTTTAATATGTCTTGTCATCGCAACACGAGCTGCTTCGATCTGATTGGATGTGATCCATGTGGGTTCCATAGCCATGATACCGAAGTCGCCGTAAGTAACTTTGTTACCTCTGTAAGCGCGGCCTTTCATAGAACCTCTCTGCTGTTTACGATGTTTTACTCTTTTAGGCATTAACATAATTACTTAGCGCCTCCTTCCTTTTTCGCTGCTTTTACAGGAAGTACCTCACCTTTGTAAATCCAAACCTTTACGCCCAGTTTGCCGTATGTTGTATCAGCTTCTGCGAAGCCGTAGTCGATGTCTGCGCGCAGTGTCTGCAGGGGGATGGTACCGTCATGGTAGCTTTCAGTACGAGCAATATCAGCGCCGCCCAGACGACCGCTTACTGCTGTTTTGATACCTTTTGCACCGAATTTCATTGTTCTGCCCATTGCCTGTTTCATTGCACGACGGAATGTTACACGGTTTTCCAGATCCAGTGCGATTCTTTCAGCAACCAGCTGAGCGTCTGTTTCGGGTCTTTTGATTTCTTCGATGTTCACAGCAACCTTCTGGCTTGTCATTTTCTGGATTTCGCCTTTCAGTTCTTCGATTGCCTGACCATTTTTACCGATTACGATACCGGGTTTTGCTGTATATACGCTAATCTTTACGCGGCCAGCTGTTCTTTCGATAGCGATTTTGGAAACGCCTGCTGCGTAGAGTTTCTTTTTGATGAATTTTCTGATTTTAACGTCTTCTACCAGGTAATCAGCAAAGTCTTTTTCAGCATACCATTTGGTATCCCAGTCTTTGATGATACCGACTCTTAATCCATGTGGATTTACTTTCTGTCCCATTGTGTACCTCCTTATCTCTCATTGAGAATGATGGAAATGTGGCAAGATCTTTTCAGAATGCGGTAAGCTCTGCCCTGTGCTCTGGGGCGGATTCTCTTCATTGTAGGACCCTGATCTGCACTTACCTCTTCTACATACAGTTTGCTCACGTCCATACCCAAGTTGTTTTCTGCGTTTGCCATTGCGGATTTCAGAACTTTCGCAATGATTTCAGAAGCATATCTTGGAGAATAATTCAACATCGCTGCTGCTGTTACAACGTCTTTGCCTTTGATCTGATCCAGAACGATTTTTGCTTTTGTTGCAGGAATACCTACATATTTAGCAGTAGCGTGGGGTCTTTTTTCCTGTGTTGCAATGTTTCTTTCTTTCTTAATTTGGCTTCTATGACCTTTTGCCATGAACGAAACCTCCTTTCGTTTCAAACTTATTACCGAACTCTAGATTTCTTTTCTGCGTCTTTGCCGTGGCCTCTGTAAGTTCTTGTCAGAGCGAATTCGCCCAGTTTGTGGCCAACCATGTCTTCTGTGATATATACGGGAACATGTCTTCTGCCGTCATAAACCGCGATTGTATGACCGATCATATCGGGGTAGATTGTAGAACGGCGAGACCATGTTTTGATTACGTTCTTTTCGCCTGCTGCGTTCATTGCGTCGATTTTCTTCAGCAGATGATCGTCAGCGAAAGGTCCCTTTTTCAGTGATCTGCTCATTATTTCATCCTCCTTGTTTCATGCTCTGTGCTCATGCGGCACATCGAAATTCATTAGCCGTTTCTACGACGAATGATATATTTGTTGGAAGCTTTGTGTTTGTTTCTTGTTTTGTAGCCCATTGCAGGTTTGCCCCAAGGTGTCATAGGAGATGGACGACCGATAGGTGCTCTACCTTCACCACCGCCGTGAGGGTGATCGTTAGGGTTCATTACGGAACCTCTTACTGTAGGTCTGATACCCATGTGACGTTTTCTACCTGCTTTACCGATGTGAACCAGTTCGTGGTCGATGTTACCAACCTGACCGATTGTAGCTCTGCATTCGATGGGCAGCAGTCTCATTTCGCCGGAGGGCAGTTTAACTGTTGCATATTTGCCTTCTTTTGCCATCAGCTGTGCAACGTTACCAGCGGAACGAACCAGCTGACCGCCTTTGCCGGGTTTCATTTCGATATTGTGGATGTTAGCACCAACGGGGATCATGCTCATAGGCAGTGTGTTACCTACTTTAACTTCAGCTTCAGGACCGTTCATTACGTGGTCGCCAACATGCAGACCAACGGGAGCCAGAATGTAGGATTTTGTACCGTCAGCGTAAACGATCAGAGCGATGTTTGCTGTTCTGTTGGGATCGTATTCGATTGCTTTTACTGTTGCAGGAATACCATCTTTGTTGCGTTTGAAGTCTACCAGTCTGTATTTGATCGCAGCGCCGCCGCCTTTGTGACGAACTGTGATTTTACCCTGGTTATTTCTACCGGAGTTTTTCTTCAGGTGTACCACCAGAGATTTCTCGGGTGTGGATTTTGTGATTTCATCAAATGCGGACACTGTCATGTGTCTTCTGGACGGTGTATATGGCTTATATCTTTTAATTGCCATTTTTTCCACTCCTTTCGATAAGTGTTTATCTGTCTACACGTTTCCGTGTGTTTTGCGTTCAAGTGCCTTCCGGATTACATACCCTGGAAGATTTCGATGTCTTTGCTGTCAGCAGCCAGTTTTACTACTGCTTTTTTGAATTTTTTTGTTTTGCCGAAGATATAACCTCTTCTTTTGGGTTTGCCGCTGTAGTTCATTGTGTTAACAGCTGCTACCTTCGCGCCTTCGAACATTTTTTCAACTGCTTCTTTTACCTGAGCTTTTGTAGCTTCGGGATGAACCAGGAAAGTATATTTTTTATCATCCAGAACAGCCATACTGTTTTCTGTGATAACGGGTCTCAAGATTACGTCATAATATTTCAGATCTGCCATTATGCGTACACCTCCTCGATTTTCGCTACCGCGTCTTTTGTTACAACCAGTGTGTTGTATTTCAGCAGGTCGTAAACGTTGATTGTGCTTACGGAAGCTGTTTTTACATCAGGGATGTTTCTAGCGGACAGCATTACGTTTGTGTTTGTACCGTCCATAACGATCAGCGCTTTGCCGCAGTTGATGTTAGCCAGTACTTTAGCCATATCTTTTGTCTTAACTTCTGCCAGGTTCAGTTCATCCAGAACGATGATTTTGCCTTCAGCAACTTTTGTAGACAGTGCGGACTGCAGTGCCAGTCTTTTTACTTTTTTGTTCAGTTTGAAGGAGTAATCTCTCGGCTTGGGAGCGAATACTACGCCACCGCCAACCCACTGAGGGGAACGGATGGAGCCGTGTCTTGCTCTACCTGTGCCTTTCTGTCTCCAAGGTTTTCTACCACCGCCACGTACTTCTGCACGTGTTTTTGTGCTCTGTGTGCCCTGTCTCTGGTTAGCCAGATACTGAACTACTGCCAGGTGCATCACATGTTCATTTGCTTCTATTCCGAAAATAGCGTCGTTCAGGTCGATGTTGCCTACCTGTTCGCCATTCATGTTCATTACTGCAACGTTTGCCATGTTAGTTTCCTCCTTTCGTAAAGTTTATCAAGCCTTTACGCTGTCTTTGATTACCAGAACAGAACCTTTAGGACCGGGAACTGCGCCTTTGATCAGCAGCAGGTTCTTTTCTGCATCAGCACGAACGATTTCAAGGTTCTGGATGGTTACTTTTACGCTACCCATGTGACCAGGCATTCTTTTACCTTTTTTAACACGGCTGGGGGTAGCGGAAGAACCCATGGAACCAACTACTCTGTGAGATTTGGAACCATGACCCATGGGACCTCTCTGTGCGTTATATCTCTTAATTGTGCTCTGGAAGCCTTTACCTTTGGAAACGCCGCTAGCGTCTACTTTGTCGCCTGCTGCGAATACGTCAGCTTTGATTTCAGCACCAACTTCGTAAGCGCTTGTGTCTTCCAGTCTGAATTCTTTCAGGTATTTCTTAGCAGCTACGCCTGCTTTGTCGAAATGACCTTTTGCGGGTTTGTTTACTTTTTTTGCTTTTGCATCCTTGAAACCAACCTGGATTGCTTCATAGCCGTCGTTTTCCATTGTTTTCTTCTGGATTACAACGCAGGGGCCTGCTTCAAGAACGGTAACCGGTACCAGTGCACCGTTTTCTGTGAAAACCTGTGTCATACCGATTTTCTTAGCCATAATAGCCTTTTTCATGTAGTTGCACCTCCTAAGTTTCTACAGCGGATTGCCCTCTTTCGAGAGTAATCATACTAGATTCATATAAGAGTCTTGCATGAAGATGTTTCTTATATAAACCGAGTGTTTTGGATAATTTCTTTTATTTGAAATCAGCGGTCGTTGCTTCCGTCTGTGATTTCCGTGATCTTATTTCATCACTTTCAGTGTGATGTCTACGCCTGCGGGCAGGTCCAGACGGCTCAGAGCGTCTGCTGTTTTGCCTGTAGGGCTCAGAATGTCGATCAATCTCTTGTGAGTTCTCATTTCGAACTGTTCTCTGGAGTCTTTGTATTTGTGTGTTGCTCTGATGATGGTCACAACTTCCTTCTTAGTGGGAAGTGGAATAGGACCACTGATCTGCGCTCCTGTTTTCTTTGCTGTTTCAATGATCTGCGCTGCAGACTGATCGATCAGCTTGTGATCGTAAGCTTTGAGACTGATTCTGATTTTTGGGTTAGCCATAAAAAAAGTCCCCTCCTTTTCGTACTTTAACTTTCAGCACGACAAGTGGTGACTGCACACTTATCCGGGTGTATCCTGCAACGTCAGATACGCAAAGTTATCCTGTCGAGATAACTTACCCTAAATATTCAGTACAGTGACCTTGTCGCCCGGTTTCTTGAACTGGACATCGCTCCTCGGAAAAACCATCAAGCCGCTCAATTCGGCTCTCAGCAACCTTCCGTATCAACACTCTATGTCACAACACAAACAAGTATACACGACTTTTCCTGATTTGGCAAGAGTTTTTTTGTATTTTTTCAAAAAAATTTCTTAGAATTTTAACAAAAAACATTTGTCCATTTCGCGCAAAACTTAAACAAAATAAACAAGTGTATACACGCACTTCTGCATAATGCATCCCTCTTTTGTTTCTCTTGTACAAAACAGGTGCCCGAATTTCTCCGTTTTTGCACGCATAAATAAGGCACCCCTTTCATAGGCACTCACAATCTTTCTTTTTCTTTTGATATTCCCATTTTTTCCAGATTTTATACCTGCATCCTCTTTCTACAATTACGGAGTTTCTTCCTATATATAATAGTAGAAATTCCTCTCAATCAAAAATAAAAAAATCGGAAACTCCCATTTCTGAGAATTTCCGATTTGCTTTTTATGAAAACGCTTATCTGCGTACGCAGTCCTTTGTGATTTCTTTCAGGCTATGTACACCGCACATTGCCATGGTATCTTTCAGTTCTGCGCCCAGTTTTTCCACCAGAGCCGCAACGCCTTCTTCCGCAGCGCCGTAAATGACATTTACGAAAGGACGACCAATCAGAACGCCGTCTGCACCCAAAGCCAGTGCTTTGAATACATCCATACCGGAACGGATACCGCCGTCTACCAGAATGGTCATTTTGCCGCCAACAGCTTCTACGATTTCAGGCAGAACTTCTGCTGTTGCGGGGCACTGATCCAGTACACGACCGCCGTGGTTGGAAACAACGATGGCAACAGCGCCTGCTTCCAGTGCTTTCTTTGCACCGTTTACAGTCATGATGCCTTTCAGGATGAAAGGTACCCCTGCGTAAGAAATGATTTCCTTCAGTTCTTCCACAGTTTTGCTGCCTGCGGGAGGTGTCATATTTTTCAGGAAAGGCAGACCAGCCGCATCAATGTCCATGGCGATCATTTTTACGCCTGCTGCTTTTGCCATGTCGATTTTTTCTTTTACCAGTTCCATATTCCAGGGCTTGATAGTAGGAACACCCACACCATCGGATGCTTTGATGGCTTCACATGCACCAGCAAATACATTATGGTCAGTACCGTCGCCGGTAAATGCCGCAATGCCATTATCTGCACATGCTTTTACCAGAATGTGGTTATATCCGTTGTCATCATACTTGTCACCGTAGTGCAGCTGCATGGCACCAATAGGTGCAGCAAAGAACGGATAATCATAAGTTTTTCCAAACAATTCAAATTTGGTGTCAACAGGTTTGTTTTCGCAAATAGTATCCATGTTTACGCAGATTTCCTGCCATTTCTGGTAGTTGCGAATGAAGCCTGTACCAATTCCCTTTGCGCCAGGACCGGGAATCTGATTTTTACACGCCAAACCGTTGCAAACAGGACAAACCTTACAGTAAGGTCCCATTTCTCCTCTAGCCGCAGCCAATACTTCCTGATAATTCATAGAAATTTCTCCTCCACTCAAATAAATTGAATTTTTATCTTATGTATGAATGGCGCATTAGTTCTTGAAGCTGTGGATAGGTGCAGGGATTCTGCCGCCTCTTGCGATGAAGTCTTCGCAACTGTATTTGTTTACAGCCATGATGGGTGCATAGCCCAGCAGACCACCGAATTCTACGGATTCGCCAACACCTCTGCCGATAACAGGGATCAGACGAACCGCAGTTGTTTTATTGTTCACCATACCGATTGCAGCTTCATCGGCAATGATACCGGACAGTGTTGCAGGTGTGGTATCGCCAGGTACAGCGATCATGTCCAGACCAACGGAGCAAACGCAAGTCATAGCTTCCAGTTTTTCCAGAGTCAAAGCGCCTTTTGCAGCTGCTTCGATCATACCATGGTCTTCGCTGACAGGAATGAACGCACCACTCAGACCACCAACGTAAGAGGAAGCCATAACGCCGCCTTTTTTCACGTTGTCGTTCAGCAGAGCCAGAGCTGCAGTTGTACCGGGTGCACCAGGTTCAGCCAGACCCATTTCCTGGAAGATTTCCGCGATACTGTCACCAACAGCAGGTGTAGGTGCCAGAGAAAGGTCGATGATACCGAAAGGTACATTCAGACGTTTGGATGCTTCTCTTGCAATCATCTGACCAACGCGAGTGATTTTGAATGCAGTACGTTTTACTGTTTCGCACAGTGTTTCAAAATCTTCCCCTCTTACTTCTTCCAGTGCTTTTTTCACAACGCCGGGACCGCTGACACCAACGTTGATGGCACAGTCTGCTTCACCAACGCCGTGGAAAGCACCTGCCATGAAGGGGTTGTCTTCTACAGCGTTGCAGAATACAACCAGTTTTGCACAACCGATGCATTCTCTGTCTTTTGTCAGTTCTGCTGTTTTATGGATCACTTCGCCCATTTCTTTGACAGCATCCATGTTGATACCGTTACGGGAAGTACCGATATTTACGGAAGAACAAACAAAGTCTGTCACTGCCATAGCTTCAGGAATGGAAGCGATAAGTTTTCTGTCACTTTCGGTGTAGCCTTTCTGCACCAGCGCAGAAAAACCACCAATAAAGTTTACGCCTACGGCTTTTGCAGCACGATCCAATGTCTGCGCAATACTTACATAAGAATCTGTTTTGCAGCCAGCTGCTGCAATGGCAATGGGAGTTACGGAAATACGCTTGTTTACAACAGGCACGCCGTATTCCTTTGCCAGTTCGTCACCGACTTTTACCAGATCTTTGGCATAAGTGGTGATTTTATTGTATACCTTTTCGTTAAACTTATCAATATCCGCGTCAGCACAATCCAGCAGACTGATACCCATGGTGATGGTTCTCACGTCCAGATTGGCGTTGTCAATCATCTGATTGGTTTCTAAAATTTCATTTCTTGTAATCATCTGTTTGTGACCTCCCATCAAATGCGGTGCATTGCATCAAAAATTTCTGTATGCTGCATTTTGATTGCCAGTCCCATTTCTTCCCCGATGGAAGCCAGACCGTCTGCTGTCTTGTCAAAATCCTGTGTCATTTCGGTGATGTCTACCACCATAACCATATCGAAATATCCGCCCACGATGGTCTGAGAGATGTCCAGAATATTCACATTCGCTTCAGACAAAAAAGTGCAAACTCTTGCGATAATGCCTACTTTGTCGTGTCCCAATACTGTAATTACTGCTTTTTTCATTGTTTCTGACCTCCTTGAAATTTAGAAAAACAAAATTTCCTTTCTGCGGCAAAGTCCATTCTGGCAAAATGGCAGTCTGCTCCAGCAAAAAAGCCTTAATAAACAGAAAAACAAGGCGTTTTCTGCACCTTGTTTTCTGTTTTATGGCACTATTCTAATACCAAAGACATAGAATGTCCAGTATTATTTTGTATTGTCACTGAACAAAAACACACTTTGACGTTACTTTATTTTTTTCAGCGTCAGAAAACCCAGTAAAATCAAGGCTTTCCGGTATTCTCCAAACTGAACTGTTTCATATTTCCCAAAATATTTCTTTCAAATTTTTACAAAATACGATGTTTTTTCCAATATCGTGTATGGTTCCGCACACAAAAAAGGTCATGCCCCAAAAGGGCATGACCACATTTTGCTTTTGCTATATTAAGGAAACAATTAGTTTGTAGCTTTGCTTGCTTTGTATTTTCTGATAGCATCAGCCAGTTTAG
>ERZ1673739.328-NODE-328-length-70190-cov-11.028217_pt1 | contig 70190 bp, 71 predicted proteins | sample MGYA00580210_ERZ1673739 | MGnify/ENA primary metagenome ERZ1673739 (study PRJEB41218, sample SAMN15661749) | gut metagenome | host: Homo sapiens | place: Canada: London | collected 2015-08-20/2019-03-30 | study: EMG produced TPA metagenomics assembly of... | reverse complement strand
ACTAAAAATTGAAAATTCTTATATTTTAGTTGTCCGAAATCTTGACATAGTACCATCTTGCTAGGATTTGTTTATTGCTGAATATTCTTTTACAATAACGATCGTATGCTTTTTGTTTATCCTGATGATGAATCACTGATGCTAAAACCTCTTTACTTTTCATCACACACCTCCTCATTTTTTATGTGTTTTTTAATACCTTACTTTATGTAAAGCTTAGCATACCCTTCTAGCATTCTCAATTCGATATATCATATATTTTTTCCTCCTTTCTAGGTCTTTCTTTTGCTTTGAAGTTCCCTTCACTATATCTAATACGTAAAAATAAGGAAAATATTTGAAAAAAATGTTTTTTCTTAAATTCCATATCACTGTACAGAAAATCCATAGCTTCCTCTATTCAGTACATTTTACTTTCCCTTTTAACAAAATTCTTCCCTTGTTATTCCATAAGCTAAAAAAACTCCTTACCGATTCACTCAGTAAGGAGGCTTTAACTACATCATAATAAAACAATCTTATTTTTAATTTAATCTAGTTCTACTGCTTTCAAATTCCAGATTTCTTCTGCATATTGACGAATTGTACGATCGCTTGAGAAGAATGCTGATTGGGCAATGTTAATCAAACACATCTTAGCCCAACCACGCTTATCCTGATATCGCCGTTCGATATTTGTACGTGCATGTGCATACGCATCATAATCAGCTAACAACAAATACTCATCATTTTTAAACATCAATTCATTATAAATCAGCTTAAAATCATTTGGATTTGATGAGAAAGTACCGTCTGTCAAAGCATCAATGATGCGATGAATATTGGCATTCTCATGATATTTACGCCATACATCATAAGAGTTTTCTCTGCGAATCAACGCGACATCATCAGCACGTAAGCCAAAGATTTCTGCATTTTCAAAGCCGACACGTTCGACAATTTCCACATTTGCACCGTCCATAGTTCCTAACGTAATCGCACCGTTCATCATAAACTTCATATTTCCGGTACCGCTTGCTTCTTTACCGGCTGTTGAAATCTGTTCGGAAACATCTGCGGCATTCATTAAAATTTCCGCAATGCTGACTCCGTAGTTCGGAATAAATACAACTTTCATATATTTAGAAATTTCCGGATCGTTATTTACTTTATCCGCAACACAATGAATCAGCTTAATGACCTCTTTCGCAAAGGTATAAGAAGGAGCTGCTTTGGCTGCGAAAATAAAGGTACGTGGATAAATGCGATAATTCGGATCATTTTTCATACGGAAATATAAATCCATAATATTCAAGATATTCAATAGCTGACGTTTATAGGCATGCAAACGCTTCGCTTGCACATCGAAAATCGAATGAATATCAACTTCGATATTCAATGTCTTTTTAATATAATCCGCTAAAATCTTTTTACGCTCCAATTTTACTTCCATAAATTGCGTTTGCAGCTTTTCATCATCGACATACTGCATTAAATCCGTTAATTTATCAGGATTGGTTTTAAACTGCGGACCGATGGTTTTTTCCAATAAATCCGTTAGCTGTGGATTGGAATGCAACAGCCAACGACGATGGGTAATACCATTGGTTTTATTATTGAATTTTTCCGGATATAGCTCATAAAAGCTTTTCATAACATCTTCCTTTAAAATTCGTGTATGCAAAGCAGCAACACCATTTACACTATGTGAACCGACAATTGCCAAATGCGCCATGTGTACCTGTCCTTCTTTGATAATCGCACAGCTGTCGATCAAATCCGGACGTCCGAAATCATGTGATAAATGATATTTAAAACGGTTGTCGATTTCTTCGATAATCATATAAATACGTGGCAATAATTCTCTTACGTACTGCACCGGCCATTTTTCAAGTGCCTCACTTAATACCGTATGATTGGTGTATGCCATCGTTTTCTTTGTCATTTCCCATGCATCGTCCCACTCAAAACGATATTCATCAAGTAAAATACGCATTAACTCCGGAATACATAATACCGGGTGTGTATCATTTAATTGAATCGCAACCTTATCCGCAAAGTTATCTAAGCTTCCATACGTACGAAGATGAGATTCGATAATGTTATAAATACCGGCACTGACAAAGAAATACTGCTGTTTTAAACGCAACAGCTTTCCATGTTCCGTAGAATCATCTGGATATACATTGCGACAGATTTCACGAACCTCATTCACATATTCATTTAAACTAGATGCATCACAAGCATCATCAGCAACCTCGGCACTCCATAAACGAAGGGTGTTGGTAGTTGCGGTATTTTGTCCGATGATTGGCATATCGTATGGTACTGCACGTACAACAAGGCTAGGAATATGATTAACAACTGCTTTTCCATCTTCTCCCATCCACATTTCAACACGCCCGCCGAATTTCACATCAACGGAATGCTTTGGCTTACGCACTTCCCAAACATTTCCTAGAGATAGCCATTTATCTGGTACTTCGACCTGTTCATTATGTTCAATCTTCTGTTTAAACAAACCGTATTCATAACGAATACAATTCCCATGTCCGGCAAGATTCAAGGACGCAAGAGAATCTAAGAAGCATGCCGCAAGTCTACCTAAACCGCCGTTTCCTAAACCGGCATCACTTTCCATTTCTTCCAAATCATTGATATCAATTCCAAGTTCATCTAAGCCCTCTTTAACGATATCGTAAATACCTAAATTCATCAAATTGTTAGTAAGCAATCTTCCCATCAAAAATTCCATTGAGAAGTAATACATTTGTTTTTCCTGCTTTTCACTAATGACATCTTTTGTCAAATTCCAGTTTTCACTTGCATGGTCGCGTACCATTTCTCCTAAAATCATATATTTTTCTGTAATATGAGCACGTTCAATGGAACACCCAAAGTGGCGAATGATTCTTTTTTTAAATTCTTTTATAAATTCATCTTTGTTTTTGAATTCGTTTGCCATGATCAAAAACCCCTTTCACTGCAATTATCATTTTACAATATCTGTATGTTTGAGTAAACACCTTTTATTTTCAGATAGCTCATATCCTATTGTTTTAATCAAAATGACTTGATATTTACAAAAATGATTCACTCAGTGAAATAGGTTGTAAATTTTTTCATCATTTTGTGGTGAGGATTTCTTTCTTTATATTGTGCTTATTTTAAAAATCCTATACAACTCGCAGCAAAAAAATATTCCAATATCGCATGTATTATCAAGTGAATGTTTGCTTCTCTAATTGATATTCATAGATAAAAAAACGCATAGCAGCCTCTTGCCCTTGCATATGAAAGCTATGCTCATGCTCACAGCAGCGTTTCATTCCCTGATGTTCATAAAAACCATAGTTACAACTGGTATCTGTAAACAAATAAAAGCTATCTAAGCCTTCCTGTTTCATATAATCAAGGGCAGCTTGAAACAATTGCTTACCGATTCCTTTTCCCCGATAAGCATCACTTAGCGCAAAAAGTGCTAACTCAGCCGGATAGTGTTTATGATTCTTTTCCAATAAATGCTGATCGATTCCATGGACGCTACCAAAGATTCTTGCTGCTTGTCGTCCTTCCTTACAACAATACAAAGTGGCTAATGCCTTCAGCTGTCGTAATCTAGCCATAGCTGAACAAGTATGCTTTGCGATGTTGTTTACCAAAATAATACCTGCCGCTTTTCCATCTACAATCACGACTCTTGCATAAGTATAATTGGTTAAGCAGCTGCTTAAAAAAACATTCGCAAGCTTATTAGCAGTTTTCGGACTGCAAAATTCATCGTAATGCCATGTCTTTCTGATAATTTCCACCAAATCCTGATAATCCTGTTTCCTATATTCTCGAAATTGCATTTTCATCGTTTCACTCCTTATCTTTTCTATTATCGTAAGCTATGATAAACTATACAGTAACTGTAAGGTCAAGAGGTATTTCAATGAAAACAAAGAAAATCAAGACACTAACTACTGCGCAATTTGCCAAGCTGCATGAGGTAAACAAACGCACACTTCATTATTACGATGAAATTAAGCTTTTTTCACCTAAAACCAAAAGTGAAGCAGGGTATCGCTATTATGATTTATCCCAAAGCCTTGATTTCGAATATATCCGCATGCTGAAGGAGCTTTCAATGAGCATTGAGGAAATCATTGCCTATCGTAAACAACCGAATACTGCGTCTTTTTTACAGCTTGCCGATTGCAAGATTGAGGAATTGGAGCATACAATAGAGTCCTTAAAGCGTACAAAGAAGGTTTTACAGGCAAAACGTGAACAAGCAATATTCTGTCAAAATTTACGAGATCAGGAAATACGTATCGAACATTGTTCACAAGAGGATATTTTATGCCTTCCGTATGACTTTGCTCAAGAAGATATTTCGCAGCTGTTTGTTTACATCAAGGAGCATTGGAGCATGGAACAGATACGAATGGGAATTGGCAGCTACATCTCTTTAGATAAACTTTATGCAAACGATTTTTCTATCTATGATGGTATTTTTTCTCCTGCTTTTTCTAAACAATCTCATAGTACATATAAACCCAGTGGACATTATTTATGTGGATATATAAAAGGAAGCTGGGATCGGCTTCCTAGTATGTATATCAAATTGTTAGAATATGCCAAAAAGCAGCATTTGCAATTAAGCGGTTATGCTTATGAAATAGGTCTTAATGAATTTCTTATTGCACAGCCTGATGATTATATTACGAAAATTGCAATTAGGATAAAGGAGTAAATCAATCTGTGTTATGTCATTTTTTACTGCAAGAGCATAAAATTCCTACTCTTTTATAATTATCAAAAACAGATGACATAACCCTTTATATCACAAAGAATCTGTCATCTGTTTCATATTTATACTCAGATATATTAGTTTTACTATTTATTTAACTAATGTTTAGTGTATCCCTTTCTTCGAATATAAGCAATTACCGCACCACTTAATAACAGCATAAAGGTGAATGCTAGCATATAGTCTTGTTGTCCGGTTCCCGGAATATCAGAGGTATTGTCTTGCTTTTCATCTACTTTTATAAGCTTAGATGCTGCTGATTTCAATTCCTCTACTACCGCATCTACCGTTTCCTGATTGACTTGATCATCTTGATAGATTTGATTAGCTCGATCTAATACACCTTTAAATACATTCCAACTTTCAGTGGTATAATCTTTCGCTTTATATGTATTGTATTTCTCCAATAATGCTTGTAATTCTTGCTTATCCGCTTTTTTATCCTCTTCTGTAATTGTGACTAATCCTTCTCTTGCACGCTTTAATTGAGACAAAGCATCATTGATGGTATTCTGGTCTACATTAGAAGCTAATACCTCTTGTGCAAGCAGTAAAGCAGCTTCATAAGCTTTCCATGTACTTGAAGTAAATTTATCTTTCTGAAGATTTTCCTCAAGCAATGCGTCCACCAATGCTTGAAGCTGGGATTTATCGGTTGCATAAATCAGATTCTTTAAAACCTCATCATAAGCTTTTTGCAGCTCTTGAGCTGTTTCATCAACATTCTTTTGAGATAGTTTATGAGTAATATTTACATTTTCCGCTATCCTCAATTTCTCTGTCATTTTATCAATCAAGACTTGTGCCTTATTTAGTGAATCAGCAGTAAATTTAGTAAAATCCAATGTATTCACTTTTTCAATTATCGCTTGTAATTCTGTTTTATCCGCATCTTTCACGATAGAATCATAGGTTAGTCCATATCCTAACTGATACACAATTTCATCTGTGTATGACTTACTGCTAGGATCATATTTCGGAATATCAACAGGTAGCTTTCCAGAAGCTCCAAAAGTCCCTAAAATAACTTCGACCCCTCCTGTTAAATTCGGACTAAATGCCGCTGTTGCGCCAACAGTACCGCCACCAAAGGATTCTGTAATATCAAGACCTAATCCATTCGTCCCAAATACCGCTACAACAGCATCTGCCTTTGTAAATGCTTGAACATCATACGGGTGGTTTAAAGAAATAGCAACCGTTTGTTTACCAAGTCCTTCACAATAATCAATAAATAATTGTGGACAGGCAACTTTATATCCGCTAATATCAGTGGCACTGGAAATTTCCGAAGCATGTACTAACGTATCACACCAATCAAGCAAATCTCGATTCGTACCGTTAAATGCGCTGCCATCGGAATTGATGGCACTGTTTACCTTATCGTCCAAACCGGTCAGGTTATAGTGCTGTAAGATTTTATAATCTGCACCCTCCGGTATAATACCGGCTTTTTTCGCTCTTTCCCAAGCTAAAACAAAACGATTGTTGTTTCTTGAGTATGTAGAAGCAAATAAGATTTTAGAATTCTTCGTTAGCTTTAGTGGTAGTGTATTATTTTCGTTTTTTACAACGGTTACTGCATTTGCGGATATCAAACGTTCCGTTTCGCGATTTTTCACTGAGCCTACAACTTCTTTAGCAACAGCCTTCTTTTCTTCTAAGCTTTGTGTATCATTCGCTAAATCCATGACACCTCGATTCAACTTCAAAGTTATAATTCTCTCCACAGAGGCATTTAATTCTTCTTGTGATAATTTAATTCCGTTATAACCGTTTTCAGAAGTATAAGCTTCCACAAACGCATCAATCAAAGGCACTAGCTTGGATTCTACATCTGCCATAGATGCCATATCATTAAATGGGATATCCAAGATATCTACCCCTGCCTTAACAGCTAATAGATTTCTCTCATTAACATCAAAATAATTTGCAACACCGTCCATAGTCATAGAATCCGTTACGATAACACCATCAAATCCCATTTCACCACGCAATAAATCAGTTAAAATCTCGCGTGATAAGGTTGCCGGCGGACTTAAATATTCCTGTTTCTTATCAGAATAAATTTTCTCAGTTACAACATTCGGAAATTGAATATGAGCAGTCATAACCATATCCGTTCCTTGTTCAATTGCAGACTTAAATGGCACCAATTCTGTTGCATATAATTCTTCCTTTGTTGAATCAATGGAAGGAAGTCCTGTATGTGAATCTGTTGCGACATTTCCATGTCCTGGGAAATGTTTAGCACTGGTAGCTACATTTTTGCTTTGCACTCCTTCAATATAAGCATTAGCAAACTTAGAAACAATCTGAGGATCACTACTAAATGAACGCAAACCGATTACCGGATTATTAGGATTATTATTTACATCGGTAACCGGTCCGAAGTTCATATTCACACCAATAGCACTCAATTCACTACCGATTATTTCTCCCGCTTTAAAAGCATTTTCTACATTCCCGCTAGCACCTAAAGCCATATTTCCGGGCAGTGCCGTACCTCCTGTCAATCGGTAAACAATTCCTCCTTCTTGATCCGTACCGATTAACAACGGAATCGCATTTTTCCCTAAGCTTTTATCCATTGCAGCTCTTTGCAAACCATCTATCAACTCTACATTGACAGTAGCATCGGGATCAAAATTAGCTGCAAATAATATGACACTTCCGATATCATAGTTCCCTATAATTTGATAGATTTCATCATTGATATTTTGTACTGATTTATAATGAGTCCCATCTTCCATTGTCCAACCACTTCTAAAGGACAACATCAGTTTTTGTCCGATTTTTTCTTCTAATGTCATCTTGCTTACAATTTCTTTTGCTTTTGCAGCATTTGTTGATGCATTAGCATGTGTCATTCCATTTCCGAAAATACTAGATACAGCTAAAAAGAACGCACTTGCTGTTGCTACAATTTTTCTTCTATTAACCTTTTTCATTTTTAATAATATTTCCTTTCTTGACATCTATTTTAAAAACTCATGTAATAATAAAAATCAATCTTTATCTCTCTTTCATTCCTCCTTTTTTCACGTATCCCTAACTTCTTAAGAATCCTAAAAGAATTTAACTCTCCCCTCCTTTTATTCTTTTAAGCTTGTCGATATAACTGCTGTACATTTCAATACGACTTTTAAAGAATATTATCGCATTGATATGTTTTTATAGCTTTACTGCATTGTATTTATATAATCAATGATTTTATTCAAATATCTTAATTTTATATATATGCGTGGTATCTGTACTATTTGATTTCATTATACTCCTCTCACATATTTTCCGTCAATACGCTATAAACACTTATGATTATTAGGATTTGTTCATTTTATAATTTTTTAAAGCTTGTATCGTGTAGTTTTATATTGTACTAAAAAATGGTTCAAGAAGCCTTCAACAACCTATTTGTCTACGTTTCCCAAACCACAAATTTTTTCATTAACTTAGTAATAAATTATCATTTTTAGAAAGGAACAAATAATCCAATAAATATATGATATCCAATTTCCGCAATAGAAAAATGGTCCAAACCTCCAATTTCCGCACTGAAAAAAATAGCAAAATGTCCAATTTCCGCACGAAAGCTATTCATCATAGCTTCATAATACCAAAATCAGATCAATTATTTGCTCGTATAATTGCCACATTCCTACAATTACTTTTACAATCACACAAGCTGCATGATCAAAAAAAACAAAACCTTTAAAACAGAAAGAGCTAACAGCGTGATCCCTACAAACAAATACGACATTCTCTGAAAATACTTTCCCTTACTAATCAGATATGCCGAAAAACCGATAAGCAAAGGTTGAATCAGAATATGCGAAACCTTTACCTTCTCACCTAACACCTCTACCATGGCAGTATCCCCCGGATAACTAAAATACCCATAAAGCACCAACACAACAAGCGCAGCGACAATCAGCGCATTTCGCAATGCCTTTGAACGCAAACCCTCAACAAATTCATCATCATATTGCGTTTGGGCCTTTTCTAAAATTTCTTTACGATTCATCGTTTCCCCTCCCTTCTTCATCAAATTTCAGCTTAACGTAAGAAATCAGCAGAAAGCTTCGCTAATACGATTCCCAAAAGAACCGCACAAATCATCAAAACTGCTCGTATCAGCTTTTCCTTTTTATTCAATTCCTCCCAAGGCTTTCTTCCACTCATACCCTTTCCTCCTTTCGCCTTAATCAAAATAGAATAAATCTTCAAACTTCTGTTCCAAGGCAATGCAAAGCAGCAGTGCCAGCTTCGCCGTTGGATTAAACTGTCCTGTTTCAATCGAGCTGATCGTAATTCTTGATACCCCACTCATCGCAGCCAGCTCCGCCTGCGACAAGCCTTTCTCTTTGCGTGCCTTTCGAATATTATTTTTTAATATAAGTTCCTTTTTCATGAATAAAGCTCCTATACAATATTCTTCAATATGTTAAGTTTTCTTTACACTTTTATTATATTCATGATAAGTAAACTTGTCAATAGGCTCAAGCTATATAAAGAAAAAACCGATATTTCTATCGGTCGTCTTTCATTATCCTTTCTATAAGATCACTCACACGCTCTGTATTTTTTCCATCGGTATGCTCCATGAAACGCTGTTGAAACTTACGCAAACGTTCTTCATCAAAATCACGTGTTTGTAAACATGCAAGCAGCTCTTTTTCACTTTCGCAAATATCCATAGGCATTTCTTCCTTATATTTAACATTAAAGCCAATCGTATGCGCATAGTCTTGATAATCCGAAGCATAACATACCGCCTTTTTATGCAACAAGCTATAATCAAACAAAATACTAGAGTAATCACTTACCAAGCAATCACAGCTACATAACAGCATATATAACTCCTCATCACTGACATTAAGGAAACGCTCCTGTTCTCCTAAGCTGATATTTTTTAATAAGGGGTGCATCTTATATAAAATAACCGTATCCTTAGGTAATTGTGCCAGTAGCTTTTCAAAATCAATCGTATCATAGCGTAAGCCATCAATAACATTTCCCCGAAAGGTTGGGGCATAAAGAATTTTATATTGATTTTTTAATTGCGGATACTTTTGATCAAAAAGAGCCTGTTGGCGATGAACATACGCTTGATCCATCAATACATCAACACGTGGCATTCCGGTAATTGCGATTTGTTCCTGCTTTACACCGAAGGCCTCACTATACGCCTGTGTCCAATAGCTGCTGTTTGCTAAAACAACGTCATAGTTTTTTACCGGATACTGACGTGTCGTAAGCTGATTTCCAAATTTTTTGATTGCTCCGCACGCATGCCATGTCTGCAATACATACGTTCCTTTACGTTTAAATTTTGTTACTACGAAATTATTATCGTTCAAGATGATAAGCTTAGAGGTATTGATTTCATATAGCTGTCGAAAGCAATTCAACATATAGCGAAAATCATCAAGCAGACCTTTCTTAAAAACAATCAGATTATAATGCAGATCATAGCCTCCTCGCTTTTTCAAGCAGCGATCAAGAGCTAGAAAATCATGTTCCAAATGATCGGCGGTCATGGAAATAAAGGTAATCTTATTTGCTTTGATCGGTGTAAGAAAACGAAATAGATTGCATATCGAAAGCATTACTGTTAATACCATCTTCGCAAGTCCCATAATCCTCACTCCTTATGAAATACGATATCAATAACACGTTTTGCGGCCTTACCATCTTCACAGCTGCAAAAGCGTTCATAAAAGGCTTGATAAGCTGTTTCATCGTACGCATCTTGCTTCACTGCGGCTAACAGTTCATCTTCGTTGGTATAAATATCCCCCGGTAAATCCTTATGAATATCCAAATAGAAGCCTCGTAAATCATTGGCATATTCCTCAATGTCATACATATAGAAATAAATCGGTCTTTTTAAAATTGCATAATCAAAGAAAACACTGGAATAATCGGTAATCAGCATATCACTTATGACATACAGCTCCCGAATATCCGCTTCTGCCGGTATCGAATATAAGAATCCCTGTAAGGAGCTATCTTTTTCGTAGGTGTTGATGATTAAATAATGCGGCTTAAAGACAACGATATATTCTTCTCCTAAGATTTCCTTCCACTTGTGAAAATCTGCTTTCAGCTCAAACGTATAGCCACTTGCCACATAAGAATTATCACGCCATGTCGGTGCATATAAAACAATCTTTTTATCCTTAGGAAGCTGATATTTTTCTTTCAGCCTTTCCATTTCTTCCTTGGTTGTATTACATATAAAATCATTGCGTGGATAACCGGTTTCGATCAATCGTTCGCGTTGGATACGAAAGGCACTTTGAAACACCTCCGTACAAAAAGGATTTGGTGATATCATATAGTTATAGCGTGCTACATCAATATCATAGGACTGTGTCATTTGCGCAAAGCTGACTGCCGAACGATAAAAAGTCATATCCTCAGCCGCTTCTATATCATGTGCCAAACGCTTTAAAGGAGTTCCATGCCAGGTTTGTAAATATACCTGTTCTTCTTTTTTCGCAATGTAAGTGGGCATCTTACAGTTAATGATCCAATACTTCGCCTTGGACATATAATAGAAATAAGAAAAACTAAAGTATTCCTTGACCTCGGCACCCGGAATCGTGATTTGCTTTTGCTTATGATTTTTGATAAACCAAATAAAACGATATCCTTCAAAGCGTGGATCTTGACGCATTGCTTCATAAATAGCACGTGGATTGTCCGAATAACCACGTCCATGGAATGCAATAAAAATAACTAGCTTCGGATCTACCTTTACCAGCTTATAGGTCCATCGGTAAAGTATTCGGATCATTTTACCAACCCACTTTTTAATGATTCGCAAAAGCTTCATATCCATTCTTCCTTTCGTTAATAAACCAATCTTTTAACAATTATCTTCGTACAGCGATCAAACACCTCAGCCATCAAAAAGCATACAACCAATGTTCCGAAAAAATATATGAACGTATATTCCTCATGCAGTCCGATTGCTTTACCGACAATCATCGGAATACGCTGCAAAATATAAATACTGAAAATATGCTTACCTAGCCATAAAAGCATAGGACTATGGAAATGCAGAAACATCGAGGCGATATTTACGCATAATACAAAACAAATCGCATGTAAGATATAAAACAGCATATTTCCTCGGAAATAGTGAAAAATTAAAAAACACATTCCAAAGATCAATAAACCGATTGGTGCCTGCCATGGCTTATGTAACAGCCATTGATCAAAGCGTTCCTTATAAGCACCATAGGTTAAACCTACCCAATAGCATAGGAAGGTATTATACCAACGTGTACCATTTTGATACTCTGCCAGAAACAGCATCGCCATAAGGGATAATCCTAGCATCATACCAAGAAAGCGACGTTGCTTGCCTTTGGTAACGATATAAGCAACGAAGCTTAAGCCATACAACAGCAAAATATCAAACAAATACCAGTTGCTGTTTCCGATGCTTTTCCAACCGATGCAGGAAGCTATGATACGTCCGAACGAATAATCCTTGTCAAGCACCCACCCAAGAATCGCAAACAATACAATCGCAACAGAGAAATTGATAATCAGTTCAATCATCTTTGTCGGCAGCTTGTTTACATAATTCAATCCTTTTTTACGTATCGAGATCATGACTCCGTATCCCGAATAAAACAGAAATGTCGTTACGACCAACTGTTTCATAAACTCACGAAATTCCATATAAAAATCACTATATGGAAAAGAGGAATTCAGTGTACTAATAAAATGACTCAATAAAACCAAGAACACGAAAATTCCGTTGATTTGTATAGTTGTGTCTCTGGAAATATAGGCTTCATTGCAAAACCTTAGTCGAATCCCCGTTAAGCATAACAGGAAAAACACAATAAGTACAATGGTCATAACTACCTCACGAAAGAATATGATCCTGCTTCAACATATTTACCAAACGCTCGGTATTGTTTCCGTCATGGAAGCTAACAAGCTGCTCATAGCGCTTTTGATACAGCGGATTTTGCGGCTGTTCATAATTTTGCTTAATAACTGCTTCAAGCTGCTTTGGTGAATAACAAATATCGCCATAAGCATTTTCTTCATTCAGCATCAGCTTGGTTGAAGGTCCATAGGCTTCCATACATTCCGCTTTTTCTTCCCAATAGAAGATAACATTGCTGCCACGATAATACGCATCATAGGCAATGGAGGAATAATCGGTAATCAAAACCTTGGTTTGTTTGAGGATATCATCGTATTTATCCTCTGCATTTAAATATTTGCGTAGTGGAAAAGCCGTATCCTTTAAAGCATCATAGAAAAGTGGGTGCGGTAGGATAACCACCTTATCCTGTAATGCTTCAGGAATGGCATCGAAGATACGACAAAGCATTTGATAATATTTTGTACTTTGAAAATCATAGCGTGCTTCATTGTATTCCCACGGACGCCATGTCGGCATAATAACGATTTTATCGGCATCTTCCTTCCATGTATTGCGATCAAACTTCGGAAGTCCGCATACATAAAGCGTGTCCGGATCATAATGTCCCAACTCGATAAAATGCTGTGCTTCCTTTTGACTGGAAACGACTACCCGATACTTTCCATCGGTTTTTAATGGCTTAAAAAATCTTCTGGATTCGGAATCCAAGGAAACCATATACATAACTCCATGCTGTAAAAAGACATAATTGATCTTGCGACTTGCCAGCTTTTTCAAGGCATAACGGTTTGCCACACGCAAATCAATCGCATGTACCAAGGCCTCGGAGCCTAAGAAAGTCTTGGCTTTAAAAAACAAGAAATAATGCTTAAAGCTTGCCTTATCCACAATATTTTTTTGATATTTTTCCGCAATTACACTACGATGTGGATAGTCCTTATCCAATATAAAGTAAGCATGCTTATAGCCTTGATCAATCAGCTTTTCATACAGCACCGATGCACTTTCTTCATAACGACTGCTTTCCTTTTCATAGAGTACAAGCAGCTTAGGAAGTGGTACAAGCTTTGCCAAGAAATAGGCAAATGTCATTTTCAGCTGTTGATTGGCACTGTCGCTTACATTGCGCTTACGCACCGTTAAAAACAAACGATTGTTGATACTTTGGCGGAAATACGCACTGGTTTCGCTTGCTTCATAAATTTGAATCGGTCCACGCTTATTTTTTCCCTTACGCAAATTGCTCAGCTTATAGCTCATGCCACGTAAATAACCATAACCCTGTGCGTCCTCATAATACAAATTTACTCGATTTTGAATTTCCATGGACTTCATATCCTCATGTGGCACACACAGCTTCATCGTTGTGATACGAATTGCCTTGCCAAGACGAAGTCCCTTTGTCAAATGCGCATCATATACATGCTCACCAATCTTAACTTTTAAGTTTTTAATCGAAAACGGCAAAATCGTATAGGCAAAGCATATTGCCGATAGCTGAAGTCCTTGCTTTTTATTTGCAAAATGCTTCCATAAGATGCCCATTTTTAAGCATTTGTTGTAATAGATGTGCTTATCTTCCTCTTTCCATAATGCATGCACATCATCAAAGCGATGGTCGATGATCGTATCATAGTTTTCTTTAAAGTAATGATACATGACATGATAGATTCCTCTGCGCGCAACGATTCCCATAACATTGTTATGCTGAATATGCGCTTCCTTTTCACAATGAAAGGTAGACAGCACTCGGTACATGTAGTGTGGATTGCCGGCAAAATAAATCACCTTTTGTGGCTCTAAACCATAAAACATACGGTTTCTTTCGCGTTCAAAACTGGCACGAAGCTTGCCCTTTAGCTTTTTATCGAAATAACCAAAACGCATTTTCATAGCGGCAATAATTTTTACAGGCAATGAAAACTCAAATTTATTAACGACTGCATAGTAGCTAACACTGCGATTAAGCTGTTCCAACAGTTCTCGCTTTTGTTTATGCATTTTCCCATGAAAGGAAACGACGATATTTTTATCCGGCATTTCCTCTTTCAACTGCTTCAAATATGCAAGCAACAACTCATTTAGCTGCTTATTACGCAGCTTTCCACCATAAACTAGGACAGTTTCTTTTCCATTGTAAGGAGCCTGTTCAATATGTAATCCATCACGTTTTCCATGAATCAGCAAGTCCAATAACATAGCCGGTGTTTGCTTATCGGCAAAGGCATGGTATTGTGATAAAAATTCATGATAATCACATGTCTTACCAGATGTATGAATTTCCTTCATCAACTCATCGACACTGCAAACCATTGGAAACGGCAGATTTTCGATTGGAAAATACGTACCACGATCGCGCATATATTCTTCTAAATCGTAAGTGAATAAAACAATCTTTTTCTTTGTGATTGCAAAATCAAAGAATACACTGGAGTAGTCGGTAACAAGCATATCGCATAACGCAAGAAAATCATAAGTTTCATATTCACTTGGAAACGGCTTGATATGCTGATAGTTAGAAAAATCCATCGTATTGCCAATCAAAAAGTGTAAATTCACGTAGAAAATTTCCTCATCGCTTAGCTGTGCATCAAGTTTTTTGAATATTCCCTCTAAAATTTCCTTTTGACTTGCGCCATTGGCACTTCTTCCAAGCCCTCGCCAAGTCGGCATGTAAGCAATCAGCTTCTTATCCGATAAACCTAGTTTGCTTCGCAAGGCATCGCTTTTTTCCTTATCTAACAATGCCATATTGCGTGGATAATCGGCTAATACGATTTCTCCCTTATAAAGATTTTCCAACATATAATCCTTCATGAATACATCTTTGGTAAATGTATTGGGGAAAAGCGCATAGTCGCACATCAAATAGTTTTTCTGAATATTCGCCAAACTGGCAGCATTTTTCAGATCGGAAATACCTAAGGTCTTTAACGGTGTTCCATGCCACGTATTCATATAAACCTGCTGTTCACGCTTCAAAAAGTAAGGTGGGAAGGAATTATCCGTCATCAAATATTTTGCACAGGCTAAATATTTCTTGTATTCATCGCTGTTTCGAATCGTTAAAATCAGCGGATATTGATAAAAAGCAAAGCGCACCTTTGCCTCCTCTAGGTTTTCCTCTGTTACAACATAGACAACCTTATATCCCACATACGCTTTATTTTCAAAAAGCTCACGAGCCATCGCAAGCATATTGCCATTAAGATTTTTCCCCTGTCCGGCCTCTAACAAAATACACTTCTCATCAAGAGGAAGCTTACAGTATTTTTGATAAGCATTGGCCTTCAGCTTTTTCAATACCTTCTTAATTCCCATGTTAAAACCTCGCTATTTCTTCAATTCGTCCTTTAGCTGTGTGGTGCTGATTCCCTCGGTACGTGGCAAATATACGACCTCGCAATACTCCTTTAAGAAATCAAATTTTCCTTTCCAATCATCGCCCATAACAAAAACATCGACATTGTACTTCTGTACGTCCTCCACCTTTTGTTCCCAACACGTTTCCGGGATCACCTTATCCACATAGCGAATTGCCTCTACGATTGCCATGCGATCAACATCTTTGATCTGGCATACCTTCCCCTTACCAAGATTAAATTCATCACTGGATACCGCTACGATCAGCTCATCTCCTAATGCCTTGGCACGCTTTAATAAATTCAAATGTCCGATATGAAACAAATCGAAGGTTCCATACGTAATTACTGTTTTTTTCTTTTCCATCATTCCATCTCCTATTTTTTTGTCTTTATGATACGTTTTTCAAATTTCGTATCTCGCTGTTGCTTCTTTTCCTTCTCACTCAACGCATTATAAGCATCAACATAAGCCGAGTAATGCTCACATACGGTATCAATATCGCCTAGCTCCTTCAGCTCTCCGCCTTCGATCCACATGCCTGTATGGCAGAAGCTTTTGACCTGAGAAAGCGCATGCGAAATAAAGAAGATCGTTTTTCCTTCTTCATCACGCAGCTTTTGCATACGCTTCATACATTTTTGCGCAAAGCCCTTATCGCCGACAGACAATGCCTCATCGACAATAAAGATGTCCGGATTTAACGCCAACGAAATGGAAAATCCAAGTCTTGATTTCATTCCACTGGAATATTTCTTAACCGGCTGATACAAAAAATCCCCTAACTCCGCAAACTCAATAACACCTTGCTTGATTTTTTCTACCTCTTTTTTCTTTAAACCCAAAAGAGCTCCCTTTAATTCGATATTTTCCTCACCGGTTAATTGGGCATTCAAACCGGTATTGATCGCAATTAACGCCTGTTCACCATTTACGATCATTTCACCGCCATCATGATCGCTGATACCCGCCAAAATCATCGAAAGCGTTGATTTACCGGATCCATTTGTCCCCAAGATACCGACACAATCTCCTTTTTTAATTTTAAAGTCAATTCCCTTTAAGGCATAAAACTGTTGATTGCCCTGCTTCTTTCCCTTCTGTTTCAAACGATAGATTTTCGATACATCTTTCATAACTACCGCATATTCATCATACGCATTCTTATTCTTCAACATCAAAAACCCTCCTTAGATCAAATCAATCAGTTTCTTTTTAAACTTATACATCAGCATGCTTCCAATAACAAGCATCGCAATTACCACAATCCAAAAATACAGTCCTAATAGTGGGTGGGCAAGCGGGCCTTTGCCAAAGAAAACAGAATCTCGATATCCCTGCACGATGTAAAACACCGGATTGAGCTTCATCACAAATTCCACTAAGGGAACCTTTGCCCAATAGGATACCGGAAACAGCACGCCGGATAAATACAGCAGCATGCGCATCAAGGAGGTAATCAGCTTTTTGACATCACGCCAAAGCATCGTCAATACAGAGGTAATCAACGCAATCGCCTCCACCAAAGCAATCGCCGCAATCATATAATAAAGAATACCCAACCAATGAAGCTTGGGAAAATAACCATATAAAAACAAAACAACAAGTGCAATCGCAAGCATACAGAAATGATTAAACAATTCCTTAAGTACCACCGTCATCGGCAAAACACTGATCGGAAATTTCATTTTAGTAATTACATTTACCTTAGAAAAGATAGCACTGCACCCATGCACGATACAAGGCTGAATATACCACCAAGCACAAAAGCCGACAACAACCCAAGGCAGATAAGGGATTCCTTCCATATCTCCACGTCCCATGGCTAAACCAAATACCAAATAGAAGGTAATGATTTGAATGGCAGGAGATGCAAAATTCCAAAATATTCCAAATTTGGAATCTCGCATTTCACCAAGCAGTTCATATTTCGCAATACAAAAAATTCGATATAGGTTCGTTATATTTTCCTTTAATACATAACGGATACTTTTCAACATACCGCTCAACTCCTTTGCATATAAGCATACATATATAAAAAAACAGGTTAAACCTATTTTATTATACATCATGAAATTCCCCTTGCCCACTTATTTATGCGCTTCAACTCTTAAAATTATCTTAAACAAGCACTTTTCGCTATTTATGTGCCTTTTCTTACAGCAAAAAAAAGCTACCTCTTATTATAAAAGTTGTAGCATATTTCATTGATCCTTGCGATATGTTCAACACCTTGCTCGATAGTTCGATAATTGTAAAATCATAAAAATGCCACATATCGCTTATAGTGCTTTTTTATGTCAAATTTCTTTTTTATTTTGCTGTATGGCATTTTACAACAGAACAAATAATCAACATGATGGTAGTTAACTGCACTGATATGCACTACCATGCCTGTTATACAAGTCTGATGTGTTAGTTTGATTGAAAGCTGAATCAAAATACTATCTGCCAAAAATACTGGATAAATTCAAATAAATTGAAAAATAAAATTTCCATACAACATTTTATAGACATAAAAAAATGAGCGTTAAGCCTTTAAATAAAAGGTTTGCGCTCCTTTTTGCATTATATAACTATTGAAAATAAGATTATAACAATCCCACATATCTGCCACAATAAAAATCAACATGCCTCTTGATATTTTTCTCCATATTAGAAATTATAAAAGTAAGAAAGAGATATTCTGACTTACGATAAACCATGTATAATAAGCTCATATTTTTAGATTTTCTTATTGTTTTCGTATTTAAAAATCAGGTATTCTATGCTTTTTCACATAGCCTGCCTGATTTTTTTTATTTTCTTATTAGAACTAAGAGCAATCTTAACTATAGCATCTTAATTTATAGCTTATATGTAATAATAAAATCGTACTCTTTTCTTTATTTATCCAATGATATACCATAAGAAGCTAAAAACTCTTTTTTATACATTTCCTTTGCTTGTGCTACGGTCATGATCTTGCATTTCACACCTTCATTTAATTCCTCAAACTCTTTTTTCGTAGTTTCGGCATCGTTAATATCACTATGTAAGAAGCCTCCCTCATTGACCCGTACTACCAACTCATCGTCTTTCAAACCGGGAAACAGATTCTTATTCAATGCTTTTAACGTAGTGTTTATTTCCTTTTCCACTTCAAGCTTTTGCAATCTCTCTGCCTCTGTTAACATTGCGGTAATAAATAAAGCCGAGATACCTAATACGAATATCATACTTAATTCCTTTTTCATAACCTTTATCTCCTTCACTTACACAGCATACCGTTATGAAAACAATTATAATTTAAAAACAATTCTCATGATGCTTTTTCTTCTCATTTAACATCTTGTTATAGCATTGTACCAATTCTCGTTTATAAATTTCCTTTGCCTCTTTTACAGTCATAATTTCACCCTTAACATTTCCATTTAACGCCACAAAGCCTCCTTTCGTAATTTGAGGATTAGGGTTTCCATCATATAAGAAGCCACCATCATTTATGCGTACCACAAATTCATTATCTTTCAATCCGGGAAACAGTATTTTTTCATATTCCTCTAATTCAAGCTTTCCAAGCTTCCCCACCTGTTCACATTTTTCCAAATTTACCGACTTAAGCTTACGAATGACTCCGTCAAATCGTTCACCAACCAGTTGGTGTAAGTTCTGTTGATCGACTGGCTTGGCGGAAATCGTAGTGATTGCTAAAGCTGCCAAACCTAAGATAAATACCGAACCTAATACCTTTTTCATAGATCCTTTTTCCTTTTCATAAACTCTTATTTCTCCATAACTTATTTAACGCTACCTTCATAAATAGTATATCACATAACTATAAAAATTTTTAAATCTAAAAGTTCATAATCTTACTATATTCGCTTACCTAAAAAGTGAAGGAAACAGAACTTTTACGTTCATAACCTCCACTTTTTTTTCCATTTTCATAACAGGATCATTTCCCCTTTAATTATTCATTATACTCCTCTATCAAAGCTTGTCGTAACGATTGTTTATAAATTTCCTTTGCTTCCTTTCCGGTTACGATTTCGCATTCAACACCATTCACTTCCTCATGGTATTTTTTTACAGATTCGATATCATCAATGCTACTACTTAAGAAACCTCCGTCTTCTTTTTCATGCACTAACAACTCATCATCTTCAAGTCCCGGAAACACCTGTTGTTCAACAGCTTCCAAGTAAGCCTCTAATCTGACATTGTTAATAGCACTCGGAAATTGGTTTCCCACCTTTGAATACAATTCGTTTTCACTCGTTTCTTTTGCCGAAAGCATCGTCATCGGTAAAGCTAAAAGAGCGAACATCAATACTGCACTAAATACTTTTTTCATAATATTACCGTCCTTTCTCCATATCGAATTTTACATAGTATGTAAAGTAGGCTGAGTGTGATAAGTTATTCAAATAAATCTAAGTCTTTCCCATTCAAACAACCATGTGTATCTCCTCCCTTACTTGAATGGCATTCTCTCAAAACGAGTATGCTATTCATAAACATTAGGACTTATCCTACATACACAGTATATCACGTAAGCACAATGGATAAATTTCACCTTAAACAAAAATCCGACATCTTAAACACAAAAGCTATTCAAAATCACATTATTCGATTCGCTCGTTTGTTTTAGCTTGGAAAATAAAGGCAATTCTCATCTCTTGGTTTTTGTCATTATAACGATACACAGAATGAATATTATTGTTATGGATAATCTTTTCCAACACCTTATTACCGACAATTTTTTCCGTTTCATCAGCTATCGCAGGATATATGAATTGAAATACGATTTGCGAGTAATGATCTTCTGACAAAATATAAATCACACTTTCAGAAAATGATTGACAAGCGTTGATGCCTATATTCAGAAGCTCTTTAAACAGATTATATTCATCGGTAGCTTCTTCAAACGGAAGCTCTATACATTTTAATTTGGTGCTTATCTGTATATTGGAATCCTTTAAGGTTTGAAGATTATCGGTAATCAACATATTCAAGGTATAGGATTGCGAATACATCGAATTAAACTCATGAAAGACACTTGTAGACAGATCCTCTAATGCTTCTTCCAATACATCATATTGTTGATTCATAATGTTCTTCTTCATATCGGAATAACGATGAAGCAATGAATGTAATAAATTGAAATGATTTTGATAATACTGTTTATAAAGTAAAATCTGTTTTTTCAGCTCCTCTTTCTTTTTTTCCTCTTCCTTAAGCTTCAATTTCATATTTTGACTTATTTGAAATTTAAAAAATATGAAAATAGTAATTATATTCGATAGCATAAGCGACAGTACAGTAAACATGACCACTTTGTCATTTTCTACCATAAAAAAGTAATTCGGAATCGAAAACAATAAAAACACAGTAGGCACAAGCACTACCAAAATCAGCCATGAATATTTAATGGGTTGAAGAAAGGAAATCTTTTTTTGAAATTTCACATAGAGAACAGATAGAAGAAAAAAGACAGTATCGGATATCAATAATGATATGAAATTCTGAAGCGGAACATATACATAAAAATATTGGGATTGTAACGATATGCTCATGATAAGCATAGATATAAAATCCCCGATTACCGTAAAAAGCAACAGGACACAGGCAGTCAAAATACCCGAAAACAGCGGCATTTTATATAACAAAAGAAGCAGTGCAAGAAAACACATCAATGTAGCAATTACGAAATACTTAGGCTGTCTGTAAAAGCTTGCTAAAAATGCAAATACTAATATACCTGTAAGTATAAAGCCATTCATAAGCTTATTATGAAATCTTGGGGTGTATAGATAAAAGCCTACAAATGCTACAATTAACAATTCAGCTATTAACGAAAATATCAACGATATACTCATGATACGATCCTCGGTAATAATGCTATATATTTTTCTTCAAAATGCTTTTTCATGTTTCTCGATAATGGAATATTTTCTCCATTCATCAGTGATATATCCTGATTGGAATAGGCGCTGATATAAAACAAATTAACGATGTATGCTTTGTGTACTTTCTCAAAAATCGTAAAATCCAGCTTTTCTTCCCATTCTTTTAAAGTATAGCGTGTAGCTAATATTTTCCCGTTCTTAAAATGAATTCTGGTTTTACGATCATATACATCAACATACAGAATATCAGTATATAATATTTTTGTTTTCGATAAATTTTCATCATAAAACCCACTATACTTTATTTGAAACAAATAGAGCTCATCTTCCATTTCGGTATTGAACACCACCTCTTGAATGGGTTTTAAAAAGTATTGATCTGCCCGTATCCTATAACCGTCAATCAAATATTTTTTATAACGTGAAGTAATGATCACACGACAGTTATGACGTATCTTAAGTAATCTTTTTCCGATTTCTATTCCACTTTCATCATTGATTTCAATATCTAAAAATAAGAAATCAAATTCATCAATATGCGTAAAGAGATACTCTGTTGATTTACATATTTCAACACTGTAATCAACAGACATTTTATTAAAAAAATCCGCTAATAGTCGTTTTAGATGATTAACATCTTCAATACAATCATCGTAAATTATGATTTTCATCAATTTGTCCCCCCTTTTCAAATAAACGAAAGAACCACCTCTCTTACACCTTACGATATATCCGTAGAAATAGCAAATTACGATTTCTTAAGAAATAGCTTTTGCGATAATATTAAAAAATCGCATGATGTTGTATCATACGATTTCTTGTTTTATAAATCAATTTCGGTTTTTAAATCACGAAGCATCAGCCTTTTCGCCGATTCGCTTGGTTCTGCACCTTCAAATAATACACGATATATTTCACTTACGATCGGCATATCAATTCCCATCTTCTCCGCTGTTTCATGCACTGCCTTGGCTGTTCGTACTCCCTCTACCGTCTTGGTATTGTTATCCCAGAAGTATTTGGCACTGTTATGCTTTCCGATTTCATAACCTGCTTGGAAGTTTCTTGAATGCTTGCTTGTGCAGGTAACAATCAAATCGCCGATTCCGGTCAATCCCATAAATGTTTCTTTGCGTCCGCCCATCGCCATTCCATAACGTGTCATTTCCATAAGTCCACGTGTGATAAGCGCTGCTCTTGTATTATCTCCATAACCTAAGCCGGATAACACTCCACTTGCAACCGCAATCGCATTTTTAATCGCTACACCGACCTCACTGCCGATTTCATCATTGCCGGTATATACACGCAAATACTCATTGGAGAAGGTTTCCTGTACGATTTTCGCATCTTCTTCATTTAAAGATACCGCACAAATCGTTGTCAGCATGCGAATAACTACTTCCTCTGCATGACTTGGTCCAATCAGTGAAACTACGCTACTTAAATGCTCTTCACTGATATTTTTACGAATGACACAGGACATACGTTCAAAGGTTTCCGGGTGAAATCCCTTGGAAGCATTCACTACAATCGTTTTCTTATTCAACAAAGGATCGATTTGTTTACATACACTTTCTATCGCAATCGTAGGTACGCTTAACAACACGATATCCGCTCCTCGAACAACCTCGATATCTGTTGTTGCACGTAAGCTTGAATGAATTTCCACGTCATCGAAATATTTTGAATTGCGATGATTCTCATTGATATCCCTGATTTCTTCCGCACAGTTTCCATAGATGGTAACATCGACTTGATTATCACATAAAACCTGTGCCAATCCGGTTCCCCATGAACCACTGCCAATTACTACGACCTTCATATTATCACTGCCTTTCTTGCATTGACAACATTATACACATCTTAGCGCTATTGTGCAAATCTTATTCCTTGCCCTTTTTCGCTCGCAGCTTATGCTCCAACAGAACACCGCCAAAGGCAGGGACATCAACACGAATGCTTTGTTCCTTGGCATTGCATTCCTCTTTTACACTCTTATACTTTTTCAATTCATGAACATTACCACCATACATTTCCGATTCGGTATTCAGTATTTCATGATAAACGCCCTTCATCGGAACACCGAAGGCATGCGCATCGTAGCGATTTGGTGAGAAATTCAAGATAACGATATAAATACCTTGCTCGCTCTTACGCATATAGCTAAACAAATTTTGATCGGCATTATCCGCATCGATCCACTCAAAGGACTGCCAATCGTAATCATTTTCATACAATGCCGGGATACTCGTATAAAGCTTTCCTAATCTGGCAAAATAGCGATTAAAGGCATCATGGATCGGATAATTCAAAAGTGTCCAATCGCATTCCTTCGTTTCGTCCCATTCACGAAAATGTGCCAATTCATTCCCCATGAAATTTAACTTCTTTCCCGGGTGTGTAAACATATATAAATACAAGGTTCTCAGCTGTTTAAACTTTTCCTCATACGTTCCCCAAATTTTATCCACGATCGTCTTTTTGCCATGAACAACCTCATCATGTGAAAATTCCATGATAAATTTTTCGGAATAGAAATACGCCATGGAGAAGGTTATATCATTATGATGCCATTTACGATAAACCGGATCCTTTTCTAAATATTTCAAGGTATCGTTCATCCAGCCTAGATCCCATTTATAATCAAAGCCCAATCCTCCATCGATTGTCGAAGCTGTTACCTTTGGAAAATCGCTGGAATCCTCCGCAATCAGCATTACACCCGGATAGCTATGATGCAAATTGTAATTCATACGCTTGATGAAATGTAAAGCACCCTCATTCTCGCCTAAATCCTTATTGCCATGCCAATGAATAACATTGCTGATGGCGTCCATGCGCAAACCATCGACATGGTATTTATCAATCCAAAAACTTGCGGCAGACATTAAGAAGGAGCGAACTTCCTCACGCCACAAATTAAAGTTTGCAGTGCCCCATTGTGAATCGGCATCTACCGCCTTTTCATATTCATATAAGGGTGTTCCATCGAAATAAGATAAAGAAAAGTCATCACGTACAAAATGTACCGGTACAAAATCCATAATCACTCCAATGTTCGCCTTATGCAGCTTATTGATCAGCGTTTGTAAATCATGTACGCTGCCATAGCGACTGGTTGCACTGAAATATCCACTGCACTGATATCCCCATGAACCATCAAATGGATATTCGTTTAGCGGCATCAGCTCGACATGAGTAAAGTAGTGAGCTTTTAAATAGGCTATCAATTCATCGGCAATTTCCGCATAATTCACCCATTCCTGATCACTGTTTTTCTTCCAAGAGCCAAGGTGTATTTCATAAATATTCAAAGGCTTATCCATATTGATACTACGCTTATCAAGCCATTTTTGATCGCTCCATTTCATCGCATCTAAATCGGCGACAATACTTGCGGTATTGGGACGAAGCTCCGAATAAAAGGCATACGGATCCATTTTATCCACTACACGTCCGGTTGCCTGTGTAACACGATATTTATACATATCGCCCTCACATACACCGGCAATAAAGATCGACCAAACTCCTCGCTCGTCCTTACGCTTCATTTCATGTCCTTCACAGCTCCAATCATTAAAAGAGCCGATTACCTGTACACTTTGCGCATGTGGTGCATAGGTTGTAAAACGTACGCCCTTTTTATTTCTTTCCACACATAAATGAGCACCAAAGATTTCATACGCATGGATATCATTTCCTTGATAATATTCTGTTAATTTCAACTGTTTCATCTGACGACCTCCCGTCCTATCTCTATCTTCTATTTTACCTCATTTGCACGATAAAAAATAGTGTTTTTCCTCGCTTATATAACTTTTTGTAAAGGGTTACATCATTTACCTCATATTAGCAGCTTACAAGCGAAAAAGGTGAAACCTTTACGTTCCACCTCATCGAATTACTTAATTAAATCATCAATTGCCTGTTGATAAGAAAGTGTCTTTTCATGAGCATCTTCTAAAGAGCTTCCCTTGATACAATAGTAGAATTTACACTTTGGTTCGGTACCGCTTGGTCGAATCGCAATCCAACTGCCATCTGCCAAGTAATACTTCAAGACATCGGATTTCGTAAAGCCGGTTAATTCAAATTCCTTTCCGTTTTCCACCACACGACATTCCTTATAGTCCTCAAAGCGTACAACCGCACTGCCACCTAAATCTTGCAGCTGTGTTTTACGTAGGGTTGCTAAAATCTCTTGAATACGCTGTGCACCTTCCTGCCCGGCAAGCGTCAAGGATTTTTGACTTTCTTCATAATATCCCAATTCGGCATATAAATCATACAGCACATCAACCAAGGTCTTACCTTGTGCCTTGTAGTAACAAGCTGCCTCTGCCAACATCAAGCATGCCTGCGGAGCATCTTTATCACGTACAAACGGCTGAATCAAAGAACCATAACTTTCCTCATAGCCAAAGACATACTGTTTTTCATTGGTTGCTTCATATTTCGCAACTTTTTCCCCGATAAATTTAAAGCCGGTCAGCGTTTTTTCTGTTGCTACTCCATATTTATCCGCAATCTTTTCACCAAGATCACTTGTTACAACGGTATTAAACATTACCGGATTTGGAGGCATTTGATTCTTTGCCTTTAATTGAGAGAAAATATATTCAATCAAAACCGCACCGCTTTGATTACCGGTCAATAGCTTATACTCTCCATGATGCTTCACTCCGACACCCATACGATCGGCATCGGGATCACATACTAAGATAATATCCGCAGCTTCACGCTTTGCATATTCTAATGCCAATTCATACGCTCCTGCTTCCTCCGGATTCGGCGTTGGTGTATTTGAAAAATCCGGATCCGGAGTGCATTGCTCCTCTACTGCCACAAAGTGATAGCCGGCACGTGTATACACCTCTTTTACCGGAATGTTCGCAGTTCCATGCTCCGGTGTAAAAATAATCTTTACATCGTCTTTTGCGATTTGCGGATTTAACTGAATACCCAATACCTTTTCATAATAGGCTTCATCTACTTCCTTACCAATCACATGGATCAGCTGTTCTTGTTCAGCAGTCGGATTGGCACATAACGCAAGTTCATCTTCCACCGCATTCACACGTTCAATAACCTGTTCAGCCAAATGAGGAACCAACTGACAGCCCTTTTCATCATATAGCTTGTATCCGTTATACTCCTTTGGATTATGCGAAGCCGTTACCATGATTCCCCCGAAGCAATGAAAATGACGAACTGCAAAACTTAGTTCCGGAGTCGGACGCAGACTTTCAAATACATAAGAGGTAATACCGAAGGTTGCTAACATCTTCGCACTGTCCATGGCAAATTCATAGGACATGTGTCGATTATCATAACCGATCGCAATCCCGCGCTTTTTAGCCTCCTCACCATGTGCACAAATATATTGTGCAAAGCCGGCATTTGCCTTTCGAATGGTATGCAGATTGATACGATTGGTTCCCGGACCTAAAAGCCCTCGCATACCTGCCGTACCGAATTCAATTGTTGTATAAAATGCATCGTTTTTCTCCTTCTCACTCATATTGGCAAGAACCTCTTTATAAGAAGGATCTAAATTCGGGTGATGCAGCCATTTCTCATACACTTCATTTACCATATTCAATCATACTCCTTTTCCCATATATAGTATCTTTATTATAGCACACCCAAAGCAAAAATACTCTTTCTTCCAAGAAAAATGTAAGCGATTTCTATTTTATCTGATTTTTCCCTCACATTTTTATCATTTCTTCGATTTGTAAAAGAAAAAGGAGTCTAATGACTCCCTTATCCCTCATTTTTAAAAATTAACCGATGATTTTCTGAGCGCGTAGTACTTCTTCGATAGAAGCGATAGCTGAGTCTTCATCATCTCCATTACAAGTGATTGTAATTTCTGACTGTGTAGGGATACCTAATGACATAACACCCATGATAGACTTCATGTTAACTTCGCGTCCCTTAAAAGAAATGTTAACTTCACATTTGAATTTGCTAGCTGCGTTTACTGCAACAGTAGCAGGACGTGCGTGTAATCCAACTGGATCGATTACAGATACAGTAATTTGTTTCATTTTCTATTCCTCCTGAAATTTACTTTTTACAATACTTATTTTACCCCATTTTAATAACACTTACAATCTCATTTTCATATTTTTTAAAGAAAATTTGCCTTAAAGCATACAAAAAAGGAGGTTTTGTAAAAATAGCGTTTATAACCGCTTTACTTCCTTACGAAGAAAATCATCGACATTGACAACCTTAATCCCTGCTTGATGGCATAATTGCACAAAAACACCATTGTCGTTAATCAAGCGTCCTTGAAAGCTGCCATCATAAATCTTGCCACAGCCACAGCTCGGACTACGTGGTTGTGTAATTACTACTTGAGCATTTGCCTCTTGGATTTGCTGTAACGCCTTATGCGCACCTTCCACATATTCCCTTGTGCAATCCCTGCCGCTTTGACTTATCACTTTTTGTTCAACGATCTCACAGCATTCACGTGGAATCGAAAGACCACCCAATACCTCCGGACAAACAGCAATCCATTGCTTATCCTTTAAAAACGAGCATAGCTCCTTATGCAAATTATTTCCTCCGCTATACTTACAATTTTCACCTATTAAACAGGCACTAACCGCATACATCATCTTATCAGGCAATGCGTCCCTCCTCCTTTCCAACAATATCCTTTTCATGCACAACTGCTAACATCGCTTCGATTCCATTTACCATTTCCTCCAATGTCATGCACGCATCTTTTAGCGGATCATCAACCTGTGTATCCATTGCCGGAACATGCACAAATCCTGCACGAATCCCCAAAGCACTGTAAGCATGTAAAACTCCATACATTACATGATTGCATACATACGTTCCTGCCGTATTAGAAATCGCTGCTCGAATTCCTTTTTGGCGAATTGCCTCCACCATACGATAGATTGGTAAAGTAGAAAAATATGCAGCCGGTGCTCCTTCAACAATCGGTGTATTGCATAGCTGAATACCCGCATTATCCGGAATGCTGAAATCATTCACATTGATTGCGACTCGTTCAACCGTAATTCCTTCTCTGCCACTTGCCTGTCCCAAACAAACAATCGAATCCGGTAAATATTGATTTACAGCTTGTCGGATACATTCTAAGCTTTTATAAGCAACAACCGGAATGGTGATTTTAACAATTTCATGCCCTGCAATAGTTTGCGGAAGTCGTTTTAAGATTTCCTCACTTGGATTGATGTGATCCTTACCAAAGGGTTCAAAACCGGTAACCAAAATTTTCATAGTTCCTCCTTTACAAACACAAAGGTCGTATCATTTGATAATTCCGCATGATATTGATAACCATCATACGCAAACTGTGTAAGCTCCTCTAAATTTTCTACCTTATGCTTTGCCATAAAATTAACCATACGTCCTCTTGCCTGTTTTACCTGTGTGGAGCGTGTGATGAGCTTATCATTTTCTTTGATATAGAAAATAATATCTATAAACCTTTCTTTCGATATATATGAGCGAACGCTTTTATCATATTCCTTGCTGGCAAGATTGATAATAAATTCCTCTTGTGGTAGCTCCTTTGCTATCGTATCCTTCCAAAAGTCATATAAATTTTTACTATCCTCTGTAACGAACCTGCACTGCATTTCCAAGCGATATGGATAAATGGAATCACTTGGACGAACAATCCCATAAAAACCGGATAAGATACGCAAATGATGATTCAAATACTGCCATTCTTCTTCACCTAACTGCTCTATTTGCATGGCTTTAAATTGAATGCCATCATAAGCATCTAAAGCACAAATTCCTGCTTTATCAAATCGCATATTCGCAAAGCGTTCTACATTTTGAATAGCCAGTTTATCGTTGATTTTCATTAGCGATTTCATTTGTAAAACATCCATCTGCATCAGATGCTTATGCAATAGCTTCGATTTTTCCAATAAGACGGGCAAGCCTTGTGGTGTATGCCTGCGCTCCTCCTTCATTGTCTTTGCCGGGGATATTAAAATATACATCAAACCATACCTCTCTATTTCTATACCTTCTTTTCTATTCTACCATACTATTCGCTATGATTTATGCTTTTTGTATCCGATCGTATGTTTCTATCCAAGTCGGATAGATCTTACTTTGCAAATCAGAAAACTCCTATCATATTGCACATATAACATTTTTCTTACAAAAAAAGCCGATAGGCATATTACCCATCAGCAATTTTCTATTTCTCTACTTTATCTTAATACATTCCACCGGCAGGCATTGGAGGTAGTGGAGCTTCCTTTTCTTTAATAGAAGCAACACCTGCTTCAGTCGTTAAGAACAAGGCGGAAATGCTTGCGGAATTTAATAAAGCACTTCTTGTTACTTTGGTTGGATCAATAATGCCTTCCTTAAACATATCTACCCAATTACCGTTTTTCGCATCGAATCCGATATTTTCTTCGGCAGCCTTTTGCTGTTCTACGATTTCTTCTGCATTATATCCGGCATTTTCTGCAATTTGTGCAATCGGAGCTAATAAGGCGTCCATAACCACCTTAATACCCTTTTGAACATCAACTACTTCAGATTTCAATTCATCTTTCAATGCCATATAAGCCTCTACAAGTGCAGCACCACCGCCGATAACGATACCTTCGGCGACAGCAGCGCGCGTAGCATTTAAAGCATCTTCAATACGCAGTTTCTTTTCTTTTAATTCACTTTCGGTTGTTGCGCCAACCTTGATGATCGCAACACCATTGCTTAATTTACCAAGACGCTCTGCATAACGCTTCTTATCATAGTCGCTCTTGCAGTTTTCCATCTGCGCTTGGATTTCTTTTACACGTGCATCAATGATATCCTTTGCACCATTACCACCGATCATGGTTGTATTGTCCTTTGTAACAACAACCTTTTTTACAGTTCCCAAATCTTCCAACTTCATTTCTTTTAGATCCATGTTCAAATCCTTAGAGTAGAAGTTAGCACCTGTCAGAATTGCGATATCCTTCAAAATATCCTTCTGATTATCGCCAAAGCCTGGTGCCTTTGTTGCAACTACGTTGAAAGTTCCACGCAGTTTATTTACAACCAAAGTAGAGGTTACTTCATTTTCAATATCATCAGCAATCAACAATAATGGTTTGTTGGTCTGTACGACCTGTTCCAATACAGGTAGAATTTCCTGTACATTGTTAATTTTTTGATCGGTAACTAATACATACGCATTTTCCAATTCAGCCTGCATTTTTTCATGATCGCTTACCATATATGGAGAAACATAACCTTTATCATACTGCATACCTTCACTGATTTCAAGCTCGGTATCAAAACCATTGGATTCATCAACAGAAATGACACCGTTTCGTCCTACCTTTTCCATTGCTTCCGCAATAATCGTACCGATTTCTTTATTTCCACTGGAAATTGCCGCAACACTCGCAATATCGTTGCTTGTTTCTACTTTACGGGATTTCTCTAAAATATGCTTTGCGACTTCCTTGCTTGCATATTCGATTCCTTCTCTCATCAAAACCGGATTTGCTCCTTTTTCTACCTGACGAAGCCCGTTGCTGATCATGCTTTGTGCTAAAATCGTTGCGGTTGTTGTTCCATCACCTGCGGTATCGTTGGTTTTATTAGCAACCTCATACACCAATTTTGCACCCATATTTTCAAATTTATCTTCCAATTCGATTTCTTTTGCGATGCTGACTCCGTCATTGGTAATCAGCGGTGATCCGTATTCTTTTTCCAAAACAACATTGCGTCCCTTTGGACCAAGTGTAACGCGTACGGCATCTGCCAATACATTCACACCATTCAGCATAGCTGTTCTTGCATCTTTTGAAAAACGTACTTCTTTTGCCATTTTCTTTACCTCCTATTTTTTTAATCCAATACTGCTAAGATATCTTCATCTTCAATAATAATATATTCTTCTTCCTCTAGGTTTACCTTTGTGCCAGAGTATTCTTTATATACGACCTTATCATTTACGTGGATATCGGTTTTACTATCCGGTCCGATGGCTACTACTGTTGCATAGCTTGGAACATTTTTTGAATTTTCCGTTAAAATAATTCCGCTTGCTGTCGTTGTTTCCTTCTCTACTTTTTCCTTTTTTAGAATAACGTTGTCATGTAATGGTTTTAACATATAGAAACTCCTCCTTTATATTTAGCACTCATGTTACCTAACTGCTAACATCTACTATTATACTCATTTTTAGCACTTTAACAAGAGGATTGCTAATATTTTTTGATTTATTTTTTCTCACTTATGATTTCTTTGACTAGGAAGGATAGTTTCATCGCCTTAATATTAAACGATAATACTATAGAGAAGATATATTTCTTTGTAAAGTTCGTACACTCCAAGTTTGTTCAAGCGTTTCTTTTTCATAGCAATCTCTAGCACTTCTATCATTTGCTTGCAATAAAACTTTATAATGTGATCAATTTAGTAAAACATCGGATTGTCTACACACTGTGTCGACAATTTGCGGAAACGTTTGCTAAAACTTTAAAAAGTGATATAGCTTAACACGATTTTCTCCATTAAAAGCTTCTTTCACAATACGATAACCAATCAGCTAGTTACGATATACCAAAGCAACTTTTAGTGCTTGATATGCACTCTTTTGAGAACTATCCATAATATCTTTCATATCCGAGATATATCCTTTGTTTTTTCAAATTCGATGATTCCGTTAAATTCTATTAAAAATCCACCTATTTAACCTACCTCGCCTATGTTTTTTTGATGTTCGTATTTTTTACTATTTAAGCTGTTTCATTGATATTACTATATCCTATTTTTGATGAAAAAAATACGACAAAATTTTGTCGTACTAGTGTAAATGTATCATTTTATAAAAATGATACAAAACTATGCAGATTATTTATCTGCATAATGAAATCTGCATGCCAGGATATAAACAGAGGTTTCATCTATTTTATAAACAAGTCTATCTTTGTCATTTATTCTTCTACTCCATAAACCTGACAAATCTCCTCTTAACTGCTCAGGCTTTCCTAACCCTGAATTTCCATTTCTTTCTATATCCTGTATCAACTTATTTATTTTTTTTAATGTTTTTTTATCTTCATTTTGCCAAAATAAATAATCCTGCCATCCGTTTTCCGTAAAAACTTTTTTCATAACTTAATCCTTGATGACTGTCTTACCTTCTTCTAACTGTCTTTTTGATTCCATGAGCCAATTGTAGTTCGATTGGTTAGATGTCAGATAAGCATTTTCAATTAAATTATTATAAGTTTCTTCTGAAATAACTACTACATTTTTGTTTTCTTTTCTAGTGATGACCATTGTTTCGTAATCATCAGAAACACTGTCAAAATATTTTTTCATATTTTGTCGTAAGGTACTGTAATTAATTGCAATCATAATATCCTTCCTTTCCTCTAATCGGATTATAGCGTACAATATCCTGTACGTCAATATAGTATATGCAAGTCTATAAAAAAGTTATTTAAATATTATCATTCTATGCATTCTATATTTATTATTCACTAAATAAAAAGCTCATTATTATATGTTTACATCACTGATAACGAGCTTTTTCAATCTTTAATGAATTCAAATTTTATTATTTATTTTTCATATGAGGAATTATACTTATATCCTGATACAGTGTCCTGACGTTCTCCGTCTTTATACTCATATGCCGGAGAAATATCGACAAGTAAAAACTTATCTCCTAAACTTTTATTATCAATTTTCAAATCTGTAATTCTTAACATATTCATTTCATCCTTTCAATTTATTAAAAAGTTAACTTAAACATAAAATTCTTCCATAGTATCTAAGCACAAACATGCTAACATACCATTTTCAAAACAAGCACCACAATCAATTGCTATGAAATTATTTTTATAAAATATTTCAGGTTTTCCATTAATACCTAATGTTGGAGTGTGACCTACAACTACAAATTTATTAGGGTCTGTAAAGTATGGCATATCCCAATCAGGATGTTTCCAAACAAAATCATTTACATCATATTCATCTAGTGATTTTTCCTCACTAAAATCACCTAAGCCTGCATGTACCAAAAGATAATCTTTACCATTTACTGTTACTTCTTCATATGCAGTTAACTCCATTAAATATTCGATGATGTCTTGTTGTTCTTTTTTACTCAAGCTTTTAAATTCTTTTATTGTGTAAAATGCGCCATTATTCATCCAATCAGACAATCTCATAAGTTTTTCTTCATCTAAACTATTCAAAAATTCTTCTGTTATCTCCTGACAAAGAAAACTTAAACATTCTATCATCATTAATTCGTGATTACCAAAAATTCCAAAAACATTAGATCTTTTCATCATATCCTGTAAAATTTTCATTGATTGAGGTCCTCTGTCTACAATATCACCTAAAATATATAGAGTGTCTGTATCTTGTAAATCAATCAAATTCATCATTTCAATATATTTGGTATACATTCCATGAATATCACTTATCACATAATTCATTATCGCTCACATCCATTCTGATATTTTTAATTACAATATGGACAATAAGTATATTCTACTTTATTAAAATTTCTTTTTATAAATTTTTCCATTTCTCTTACACCCTCTAGATGAGTACTGTGAATATATATTTTTTTTATTTTTATATTATTTTGTTTCATATAAAACAAAATATCTAAACCAGTTTCTATCCCTCCCAAATCATAATCTAAGTTGATTACATCAACATTCTTAAATACAGATAATAATGTTATACATTGCTTATATGTCCTAACACAATTATATCCATATAATTGAACTTCACTAAAATCTCTTTTATCATCAACAAATATTTTCATAATAAGAATACCTCATCTTACATTTCTTCTAATCTTCGAATAATCGATTCAGTTCTATTATTAATCACTATCGCTAATTTCTTCAATGTTTCAAACAGTTCTTCCCATGTCATATTAAAATCAATCATTAGTTCTTTTCTCAATTTTCTATTATAATAAACATCTTCTAACATAAACTTTCTTTTATACTCTTCAAATGATATATTTCCATAACTCTTTTTGATGCTTATCCAATTATCTTCAATCACCATCAAAGCTCTTATACCATCATCTAAAAGCCATTTACATTTTGGCAAATACCCAAATCTTTTAGGTATAATATGAAACGCACCAATTTTATGAGCACTCTCTACATAAAATAATACATCTTCGTTAGTAAATATCTTTTGATAATGCTCTTTTGTTGATTTTAAACAAAACCATTCTTTTCTAAGGTATTGAGCACGATTATTATTCATATTCAAATAGTCCTCATCCTTTTCTGATATTACAAACCTTTTGAAATCACTAACATAATAATTATCATTATTTTCTATATCATACTTTCTACACATTTCTTTAATATAGTAATACGGAGAGCTAAAAAATGTATCAGGTTCTAAATCTTTGTTATTATCATTTAACCAATTTAACTTTTTATATGCTCTATATGCACATTCACATCTATCTCTATCTATCATTTCTTCATTAGATAACATTCTATATTTCATCAACTTTGTAATTGGGTCATACAGATTTAACTCGCTATTTTCATTAATTAAATTCTCTTTATAATCTATCATCATTTCTTTTCCTCTTTATAATTCGTTACATAATATTCTGTATAGATTTTAATTGCATTAAACGGAATATATAATTCTAAAGCGAATGAACTTTGAATTGCCAATATATTCTCTCTAATCATTCGTATCTTTTTAGTATCATTTAATTCGTTATTATCAAGAACTGACAGTAACGAACTTAAGAAATATTCCTCATCAGTATCTAAAACATATACTCTGCTTGGTTTTCTATCTATGAACTCATACTCAAGCAGTTCCTTTTTATCTTTGAATAGAGAATTAATATCTTTTATTACATTACCTTGTTTAACAACACTCATCATCTCTGCTACTCCTTTGTTCTTCCTTATCTTTTGTAGTTTGTAGGGTCTTTATTTTTATACATAACTTCATCCTTCTTTTAACTTATAATTTCCATGCTTCTTCATTAATGTCAATCCATTCATCCTCAAAAACTATTGCATTTTTAACTTCTTCTTCTCCATCATTATCACAAATTGAATCTAAATACTCCTTATCCATTTTAATCACCCCCTCTTTCTCTCATCACATATATTATATTTATGTTTACAACGTTTGTCAACCATTGATATACGGTTCTTGTTGATAGGCTACTATTCAAAAAAAAAGTGCATTAACGCACTTTCACTTTACTCTCGTTTATCCAAGTATTTTTTTACAATATGATTTATTTCTAATTTCACTTCTGTGTTTAATCTATTCATATAGGGGCTAAGTGCCGATTCTTTTATATAGATATCCAGAAGAACTTTTAGAATCTCTTTATCACTCAATTCTGATTCCAAATCATCTATGCCTTTTCTCTTAATATAAACTATTTTTAAAAATCTTTTATTTACACAGTAATTTTTCAGACCATCTACTTCTAATAATAATTTAGAAAATAGCCAAAGTGGTTTAAGCGATGGACTATCACCTAAATCATGTTTGGATTCAAAAGTAAATTCTATATTACCCTTATCATATGTTATAGGAAGAACTATATTTTTATAATTCCTTGCTTTATGTGATGCTTTATTAAACTCAAATACACATTGCTCAATCTCCTTGGCGTAGTCACTTATATTATCTATTTTTTTTGCAGTTGTAATACAATATCGATATTTATACATATACTTAATCACCTACTCAAAATTTAAAATATCATAAAAGTAATTAAAATTCAATATGATAGTCATCTTGTTAAATTTCTTTAGCACTTTCTATCATAATCTCCTCACAAATAGTGAATAATTCTTTTTCATAGTATCCTAAAGTTTCCACAATCTCTCCATTTAATAAACAAACTATCAAATATTTAAAGCCATAATATTCGTCAGCTTGTTCACAATATATATACTTACTATCATTAAATTTGCATTCAAAGTATAGAATTTCTTTTTCTCCAAATAATCCCTTATTATACTTCAATGGACATATATTGTTAAAAATAATAGGATTATCTGTACCTTTAGCACTATAGTTTTCTATTAAGCAAACATCACTTAATACCAAGGCACAATCATATTCAATTCCCAACAAATATTTAGCTACCTTGCTTTTCATATGCAACGCATAAATCGGATAATCCATTTTTAAAAGTGCTTCATAATCTATACTATATCTCCCCTTATTTGTGTAATGAGGAAGCTTTTTTATATCATCTATGTTTTCCAATGCCAAGTTATTGTTATGTATTCTAAAGCAAAAATAATCATATTTACTTACACTATTCATGTCATTATCATCACACCATTTTCTCCATCCATTTTTAGACTTTAAAGAAAATCCAATCAAGCTAAACTTTGGTATATTTTTATTTTTATCATTTTTAAATAGTTCTCTATCATAATGCTCAGAACCAAAATAAACATACATATTAGTATCTAGATTTTTTTCCATTTTTCCACCTTTTTTCTATACACTCATTATAACCTATTATTTTAAAAAAATGGCATACAATTTTGCATACCATTTTACAAGTCAATTTTCTACTTTTTAAAATTTGGGCGTAAATCAGGCGTAAAAACAAACAATTCAAACCTATTTATACTTCAAATACCCTTTATTTATCGTATTTTTTCACTTTTAAGATTATTTATTTTTCATATGCGGGAACAACAATACCTCACGAATCGTATCCTGTCCCGTTAGAAGCATTACGAAGCGATCGATTCCGATACCGACACCACCCGTAGGAGGCAAGCCATACTCCAATGCCTCAACAAAGTCTGTATCCATTTCACAAGCTTCCTCATTTCCGTTTTCTTTCTCAGCCAATTGTGCCTCAAAACGCTGCTTTTGATCAATTGGATCATTCAACTCTGAGAATGCATTACAGAATTCCGCACCATCAATCAACAGCTCAAAACGCTCTGTAAAGCGTGGATCATCAGGACAACGCTTAGATAACGGAGAAATTTCTACCGGGTGTCCATAAACAAAGGTTGGCTGTACAATCGTATCTTCTACATACTTCTCAAAGAATAAATTGATAATATGTCCCACGGAGGTATGATGCTTCTCAACCTCAATATCATGCTCCTTCGCAAGTGCCAATGCATCTTCATAAGACATTTCCTGCCAGAAATCAACACCACATGCTTCCTTAATTCCATCAACCATGTGCAGACGTTTAAACGGAGCCTTTAAAGAAATTTCCTTTTCACGCCAAGTAACATCTGTCGTACCAAGTACATCGAATGCCACATTTTCCATTAAGCCCTCGGTTAGCTCCATCATACCTTCCATATCCGAATAAGCGACATAGGCTTCTACCGTTGTAAACTCCGGATTATGATTTTTATCCATTCCTTCATTTCTGAATAAACGACCGATTTCATAAACACCTTCAAGACCACCGACAATCAAACGCTTCAAAGGAAGCTCTGTCGCAATACGCATATAGAAATCCATATCCAATGTATTGTGGTGAGTAACAAACGGTCTAGCATTGGCACCGCCTAAAATCGGCTGTAATACCGGTGTTTCTACCTCTACCAAGCCTTTACCATCTAAATAGCGCTGAATAGCACGAATGATTCTCGGACGCATCAAGGCGATTCTTTTTGCCTCCGGATTCATAATCAAATCAACATAACGTCTGCGATAGCGTTCCTCTACATCTTGTAAGCCATGGAATTTTTCCGGAAGCGGACGAAGGGATTTTGATAAATGCGTATATACCTTTGCACGCACAGACAATTCTCCATGATCGGTTTTCATAACCTGTCCTTCGATTCCGACAATATCCCCGATATCGGATTTCTTAAAGATTTCGTATTGTTCTTCACCGATTTCATCTTTACGCACATAAATCTGAATTTTACCGTCAAGATCTTGAATGTGCATAAATCCGGCTTTCCCTTGACGACGCTTTGTCATAATACGGCCGGCAATTTTTACATTTACTGCCTTATCCGCAAGCTCTTCCTTGCTGCAGTTTTCATATTCGGCACGAATCTGTCCGGATTTATGAGTTCTCTTATATGCTTGACCGAAAGGATCTACTCCCATAGCACGCAAATCTTCCATTTTTTGACGACGGATTTTTTCTTGTTCTGTCAGTTTTTCCATAGTAACCTCCTAATTTTTCCTATAAAAAAAGCTCTTATCCGCTAGGGACGAGAGCTAATCGTGGTACCACCCTAATTCACTGTTCGGTTACCCGAAACAGCCTTAGTGACTTAATAAGTCAATTCGTAACGTGAATTCTACGTCCTTACGGATAGCTCCAAGTCTTTATTTCCGTTACCCCTTCATACATCGCTTCCAGCCTTGTCGATGCTCTCTATAACTATCTGATAACGTACTCTCTTTTCAACGCCTATTTGCATATTGATTATATATACAATACCTTTGTTTGTCAAACTATTTCATCGTTTAAAAGGCATCTCAAAAAATACAAATTTATTAATGAGAGAAGAATTGCGTATTCTATTCATTACAATACGCCACTGCAAGTTTAGCACCTAGCTTTGCATTATTATAAACTAATGCTATATTAGCCTTTAAACTTGCACCATGGCTTTCTTCTACTATTTTAGCTAATAAGAAAGGCGTAACTTCTTTTCCTTTTATGCCTTTTTCATTTGCCTCTTTTACCGCTTTCTCAATGAGTGTATCAATATAACTTTTATCCATCGAATTCTCTTTAGGAATCGGATTTGTAATCAACACACCTCCTTTTAAACCTAAATTTTCTTTCGTATGTATTAAAGAACAAATATCTTCTACGCAATCCATGCGAGTATTTAATCTATATTCGCTTTCTGCAGTAAAGAACTGTGGTAGATAATCTGTTTTATACCCTATCACACAAACACCTTTTGTTTCTAAGTATTCCAGTGTTCTTGGTAAATCTAAAATTGATTTAGCCCCCGCACAAATTACATTAACATCAGTTTGTGCCAATTCTTCTAAATCTGCTGATACATCAAGTGTTTGCTCATATCCTCGGTGAATACCTCCTATCCCACCGGTTACAAAAAATTTAATACCTGCAAGTTCAGCACATATCATAGTTGTCGCTACCGTTGTAGCCCCCAGTTTCTTTTCAGACAATACTTGTGCTAAATCTCTTCTTGAAACTTTCGTTACGTTTTCAGCAGTTGCTAAAATCTTTAGATCTTCATCACTTAAACCAATTTTAATTTTCCCATCCATAATTGCAATGGTTGCAGGTACTGCACCATATTCACGTACTATCGCTTCACAATGTTTTGCCATTTCTACATTTTGAGGATATGGCATACCATGTGAAATTATAGTAGATTCCAAAGCCACTACTGCTTTCTTTCTATTAATTGCTTCTTTTACTTCTTCACAAATATCTAAATACTTATTCATTAGCACTTGCCCTCCTTTATATTTTCCCAAAGCTTATCCCAGTATTGCAACATTTGCGATGGATGAAGTACTCCAAATTCAGTAATAATACCTGTAATATCCTTTGCCGGTGTTATATCAAAAAATTGATTAATAACTTCTACTTTATCAAAATCTATGAAATCATTTTCATTCACAAGCTCATGTTTATCCCTTTTTTCCAGAACGACCTGCTCACCATCTAATGTTCTAATATCTAATTTATAAAGCTCACTAGCGATATAAACCGGTACTTTACAACTTTGAGCCAGACGTGCAATTTGTGCTGTTCCCATTTTATTAGCTACATCGCCATTTGCACATAATGTATCAGCTCCCATAAAAATCATATCCGCTTCTTTCATAAAAGCATATACCGAAGCATCAGAAATAAATACTGTATCAATACCTAGTTTAGTTAAAACATTAACTGCATTTCTTGATTCGCAAAGTGGTCTTGATTCACTGCAAATCACCTTAAACCTTTTATTTGCATTAGCAGCAGAACGAAAAATCCCCATGAGCGTACTGCTGTAGCTATGCATCATAATGACATCGTTATCGTGAATAAGATTTGCCCCTATCCTACCGACTTTTTCCACAGCAACAAAAGATTGTTCAATAATACTATCACATAAACGAATTATATCTTCTTTTAACTTAGATAATTCTATGGTTTCATCCAATGCGTCTATTACTGCTTCACAACTATTATGAATTGTTGCCATAGTTGGCTTCAATTCATACATCTGATCACGTAGATTTTCAAAACGTTCTTTTATTTCATAAAATGTCTTTAATTCCTCTTGTTGCAAAGCAAGTTTAAATGCCCAAGCTGCTGATCTTCCAAAAGGACTCCCCCCTTTTACATTCATGTTTCGTATTTCTTCAATGACATGATTAGCTGACTGAAATTCTATATCCTTTACCCTATTACTCATTTTCTATACACTCTCCTTTTCATTAATCCCCATAATATAAGTTAAAACAAATGTCACCAATCCACCTACAACACATCCAAGCATTAGTCCGCCAAAGCCCGCTCCTAAATATACTGGAAAAGTATAAATACTAAATGCTACTGCCGCACTAGTTCCTGCACCTGCAGCTCCAGTGATAGCACCGCCCACAGCACCACCAATACAAACTGCGATAAATGGTTTTTTATACTTTAAATTTATTCCGTACATAACCGGTTCTACAACATTTCCAGAAAAGAATGATGTTAAGCTTAATGTTAAAGCGTTCTTTTTAATTTTTTTATCTTTTGCTTTTAACGCCACTGCTAATCCCGCTGTTATTTGACAAATTAGAGAAGGAGCATGTGTCATAATAATCATATCTCTTCCATACATTGCAATATTAGGTGCTGATACTAAACCAAGAATCGCAATATGCATACCGAAGATAATTAAAATTTGCCAAACACCTCCAATAATTGCACCAGCCAAAATTGGACTTAATTCATATGTAGATCTAAATAGATTTGCAAATACTTCACCACCCCAAACACCAATTGGACCAATCACTACGATAAGCAACGGTATTACAATTAGCGCACTTAGAAAAGGTACAAATATACTACGTAAAGCGTTAGGTAGTATTTTACGTAAAATTAACTCACACTTTGAAATCAAATATGCTGCGAAAATTGCTGGTAGTACTGAACTTCCATAATATACATTTGTTACTGGAACCCCTACAAACTTTAAACTTTCAAAGTTTGTAAACAAGGCAGTAAAATTTGGATATACTAATAGACCTACTACCATAATCGTAATTGCTATATTGGCTTTAAAATATTTCGCTGCCGACCAACCGATGAATATAGGGAAAAAGCCATATAAAACATCTCCAGCTACTGTTAAAATTTGAATCGTAGTATTAGTTTCAGACACACCAGCAAGTACTGTCAGCTTTGCAAGTGCACTAATAAACCCTGCGGCTAACATCGCCGGAATGATAGGACTTACAATACCCGATAATAATGAGATTAAATTTTCAATAAACTTACCTTTTTTTCTTTGAGTGTCGCTATCTAAGTTTTCCTGAATCATTTCTTTATTTACATTCACATTATCGCCAACAATTTTACTTGCTTCTTCAAAAACTTCATCTACGATTCCACCTAATACAATCTGATATTGCCCACCGATAACGACAACACGCATAACACCATCAATTGTTTCTAGTTCGTGTTTTTTTACTTTTAATTCATCTTTTAAGCCTAATCGAAGTCTTGTCATGCAATGCGACATCTCTTTAATGTTGTCTAATCCCCCTACATAATCAATAATTTCTTTTGCCATTTTTTTAAAGTTTGCCATATGTTTACACCTCTTCTCTTTCTTCGCTTACTTTTTAATAGACAAAAATTACGTTTGTTTTCCTCCTTTCTGTTTTAATATTGGTACGATATGCATCGTTAAATACGCTGTTTCGCCATCATTAACGTTTAAATGCAATTCGTACTTCATGAAACTAGAAATTTTTACAGCATATTCCCACTCTTCTTCATGTGCCACTTTTAATGAATTAGAAAAATCATTTATAAAAGCTGCATCATACTCTATCCTTTCGTCCGTTACCAAACGATTAAATAAACATTTTAAATGTATTAGTAATCTTCCATACAAATATGAACTTTTATCCAATGAATAATTTGTTAACTTATCAATATAATTTACAGTTTGTTCTAAATCTTTCATTATTGTTTTATTTTGAAAACTACTTAAATTTGATAAAGCATTTATATAATGAAATGCTATAAATGCAGCCTCATGTTCATCAAAATCTGTTTTCAACGTATTATTAATAATTTGTATCGAATGCTTAGCTGCGTTAAATTCCTTAGAATTAAACATTTTTAGTTCATTCAATAGTGGATTTTCAATTTTTTGTTTATCCTCCCATGTTTTATATGCAAAATAGATATGGTCTAACAATGATAAATATAAAACATCTTTAAACTTTGTTTGCAAATCATCTTCTGCCTGTTTTATTACATCATCAACAACTTTGAATAATGTATAAGGAATTTGTCCAATAATTGTTTCTATATATTTTCTATTCTCGTTATCTGCAATAAATACACGTTCTATTAACTTCTTATCAACAAGGGAATGAAATGATCGATTACATTTTATACCGATTGCTTTTCCCAATATAATAACTTCATGATGATATTCATTAGTCGCACAGATTGCATTATTATTTATCGTTTTTAGATAGAAGTAGTCCATTATCATAACCTCCTAACACACTTTAATACAACATCTCCTTCATATACATCTTGAGCTTTCATTACATTTTCAATGTAATATTCGCTACTGTTTGTAACAAATACATACACATCAGGTAGTATCCCCAATTCTTTAAATGCAATAAGATCGATTTCACAAATCGGCTGCATCTTTTTAACAACATCATGCACATTCAACGAACATTCTATAATATCTTTTTTTACCCTCACCGTATCTACACCTATATGAAGCATAATCTCCATGCCATTTTCACTACGAATTCCTATAGCGTGTTTAGTAGGAAATACTGTAGTTATAATTCCTGATACTGGAGCAAAAATCTGATTCTCACTAGCTCTTACAAAGAATCCTTCGCCTAAAGTTTTTGTTGCAAATACTTCATCATTTGATGCTTCTAATTGATTAAGCATTCCCTCACAGGGAGAAATAATTTCAGTATCATCAGCTTTCTTATTTTTAAATATATGAAGTCGCATTTGTCCCTTACCTCCATCAAACAAAAAAGACCACATCAAATAAATGATGTGGTCTAGCATTAAGCAAATTGATTAATCCCTTAATTCACTAACCTTTTACATATCTAGTATAACAGATTATGTAAACGTTTGCAATACTTATTTTGAATTTTAATATATCTATCTCATCGTTTAAAAATCGCTCTTTTGCGGATATGCAGCATACTCCTTTTCGTATGCCGATAAAATATCCTCCAAATCTTGATAGCTTGCTATTTTCGTCAATGCATCTTTCAAACGATGGCTTTTAGGAAGTCCCTTTACATACCAAGCAGCATGACCTCTCATCTCCCGAATACCGATATGCTCACCCTTCAAATCCATCAAACGCTTCGCATGAAGTCTTGCCATTGCGAATTTTTCTTGCAAGCTTACCGCTTCCAAATGCTCACCGCATTCCAAATAAGCAACAATATCCTTGATTAGCCATGGATCACCCAATACACCTCGACCGACCATTACCGCATCGCACCCGGTTTCCTCCAGCATGCGTTTAGCATCTTCTCCGCAATGAATATCTCCATTACCGATAACCGGTATCGAAACAGCATCTTTGACCATTTTAATATATGACCAATCCGCATGACCTTCATACATCTGCTTTTTTGTACGTCCATGTACGGCAATCGCTGCAACACCGACAGCCTCTAATCCCTTCGCAAGCTCCACACAGTTAATATGCTCCAAATCCCAACCGATTCGCATTTTCACCGTAACCGGCTTTTTCACATTTTCCACAACCGCCTTTACCATGGCAATCGCATGCTCGGGATCCTTCATTAAGGCACTACCGGCATTCGATTTTACGATTTTCGTTACCGGACACCCCATATTGATATCAATAATATCACAATTCGTTTTCTCGTCCATGAGCTTTGCCGCATACACCATCGTTTCGATATCATGTCCGAACAACTGTAAGGCCAATGGGTGTTCATTCTCCTCCACTGCCGTCATTCCAACCGTTTTTTCATTGTCATAATATAAAGCCTTATCACTAACCATCTCGGTATAAATCAAACCTGCTCCAAATTGTTTACAAATCACACGAAAGGCAGGATTGCTGATACCTGCCATTGGCGCAATAACTACTTGATTATCAATGACAATATCGCCAATCTTCCAACTATGCTTTGGCATAGGTATCAATAAACCTTTCTAAATCACGTAGTTCTTCCTCGCTGAATTGATAACGCTCATTACAGAAATTACAAGTAATCTCACAGCCATGATCTTCTTCGATCATTGCCATACGCTCCTCTTTGCTAAGTGTTGTTAAAGCACGTTTCATCTTTGCCTTATCACAATCACACTTAAAGCAAATATCCTGTTTGCTTAAAATCTGTAAATCATCACCGAACAGCTCCTCTAAAATTGCCTCCAAGCTTTCTTTTTCTAAAATATAGCTGGAAATATGCTTCATATTCGCAACGATCTGTTCGATTTTAACAATGTCCTCTTCTTTTGCATCTGGCATCATTTGAATAATCATGCCGCCTGCTGCTTTAATGGAATTATCGGTATCGACCAGCACACCAACGGAAACAGCAGATGGTGTTTGTTCACTTGCCGTAAAGTAATACGCAAAGTCATCACCGATCTCTCCGCTTTGCAAAGCAACTGTTCCACCCCAGTTTTCTTTCATGTGCAAATCCTTAATGACTTCTAAGGTCCCTTGATTTCCCACGGCCATACCAACCGCTAATTTTCCGGTATCGTTATATTGCAACATGATATGAGGATCACTAACAAAGCCACGAACGTGTCCATCATAGTATGCATCAACAAGAATCGTCCCAATTGGTCCATGTCCATTGATACGAATGGTTAATTGCTCCTTTTCACTTTTCAACATGCTTCCCATCATGCTGCCAACACTTAACACACGACCCAAAGCCGCTGCTGATGTCGGATACATGTCAAAGCGCTGTCTTGCTTCTTCAACCAATGCCGTAGAACTGCATATATATACACGTACTCGCTCCTCACAAGTCAATGCCTTTATTAAATAATCTTTCATATTATCACTCTCCAAGCGTCTTACAGTATATCACAAATCGAATAAAAAAAGAAACACCTGTACTCTATTGTATTCGTGTTTCTTATTATTAATAAGTCAAGATGCTTAAAACAGAGCTATTCAACTTTCGCTTTCACAAGCATGCAAGACACCGCCCTCTTTGTGCATCTTACTATTTCAATCAATATGCATGATCTTCTATTTTTCATTCTTCACAATGTGGATAAAACAGATACAAATCCTTATTTAGCACATAGAACTACTCTAACAAATCCTTACGCAGCTGATCGATCACACATTCAATCTGCACCTTATTCAACCGATAATACACACGATTGGCATCTTTTTCCATATTCAGTAAACCACAAGAGCTTAAAGCATTCATGTGGTGTGAAATCGTAGCGGCTGATAAATGCAAATGCTCTGCCAGCTCCAAGCCATACTTACGTTCGTTTTTCAATAGCTGTAAAATTTCATATTTACTGGCATCGGATAACAGCTTGAAACGTACAAGCATTTCCGAACGACTCAGTTTTGTGTCATTAACAAAGCTATCCTCACGAAACAATAATCCTAAATATAGATAAAGATGCTTCATTGTCCGATCATTTGTTGTAAATTGAAGGGAATTGCAATAAATATACTTTGGATAAAACATAATTTCATTTTGTTCGAAATCACCGGAAACTTTGACGCTTCTTTTCAGTTTCTCATAGACACTGCCATCTTGACAAGCGGCCTCCCAATAAGCATGAAAATCATCGAAGGCATGCTCATAATCGGCGTACACCTTACGAATTTTATGCATGAGCTTTAATACAACATCTAATAAACGATCCAAATGTTCATCGAAATTTTGATACACTCGCCAAATATTCCACTTCATGCCTTCATCAATATCCATCGTTTCCAATTCTTCCATAAACCCTTTATCATCGAATTGCTTTTCAAAAACGAAATCATCAATAACACAGCTAATAAACATTGCTTGTTCTTTATGAAATCGCTGTTTCAAGTAAGCGGCTATATCAGCATCTTCGATTCCCTCCACAAGCCAACTGTCCATAAGCATCGCCATCGCTAGATTATTTCCACTGTTTTTATCAATATTACGGAAATACACTTCCAATTCCTGTGGAAACTCAAAGTCTTTAACAACTTCCTCATACATTTGCTTTACGGTTGTTAGAACATATTCCGAATACTGTGTATAACCGGACTTCTCTTGTAAATTGTTTTTCAGCTTATCAAAATCCTCATGCGTATAGTAGCGTGTCATAATGCTATGTGCTTCTAAAATTGCACAATATTCTCTATGATAAATTATCGTCATATCATCACCCTTTTTGTTATGGCTTTATTATACCATTACTTTTCATCTAATACACGAATACTTCGTAAAGGTAACATACAAAGTGCCACAACCAAAGAAAGTACACCGGTTCCAAGCATGATTACCACAAAACTTGTTATATTTAATAATAATGATATGATTACACTGGCAATCGGGATACAGCAGCACAGGCAGGCACTAAAGGTAGCGGAAATTCTTGCCATATAGTCTACGTCAACATGACTTGTAAGATATACTGATAAATATGTGCTGCATGCCGCACTTAGAAAGCCTATAACAAAGAATAAAACAAGTACAAGGAATTGCGATAGCGACAGACTTGGCAATACATAAGGAAGTACGATGATCAAGATAAAGAAAATCGCTTCAAATAGAAATATACCGATAAGCAGCCACCGCTTTGAAATTTTTTCGGCGATAAGCGGATAAAGAAAGCTGCCTAGAATAGAGCCTAAGGATATGGCAATTGACAATACCGATAGCATTTCGCTTCCGCTTCTTAACACCTCATGGATATATGATGGTAATACGGAGTTCAAAGGTGTTGTAAAGAAGTTAAGGAAAGCACCGATTACACAAATCACAAGCAAGGTATCACTTTTCATAATATAGTGGAAGCCTTCCTTTAAGGTTACAAAATAAGAATGAACATTTAGCTGCGCATGCTTTGTTTCTTCTTGGTAGCGAATCAATGCAATGATACCTGCACTCATGAAGAAGGTTAGCGCATCTAATAGAATTGCACCATGGACACCGATCAGCGCAATAATAAATCCGGCAGCGCCTGTTCCAATCAACTCCATCGCTCTTGAACATGAGGAATTTAAGGATACTCCGGTATCGAAGCATTGCTTATCCAACAATCTTGGAACAATCGCAATACCCGCCGGTACACGCATTGCTTCAACCAATGAGTTTAAAAAGGTTACTGCCAAGAGTATCCATGGCTGTAAAATACCAAACACATAACCGAAAGCAATGCCGGCAACAAGGATCCCACGAATAATATCGCAGACTACCATAACATTTTGTTTCCGCATACGCTCTACGATAGCTCCGGCAAAGGGCTGAATCAATACAGTAGGCAACATATTCACACCGAAAACCAAGGTGCTCCATAGTGCACTATGCGTTAGCTCATACACCAACCATGTAAAAGCTATCTGATCGATCGCATCACCAAAGCGATTCACGATATTAGCGGCAATAATTTTATGATATTGTCTTTGATCACTCAATGTTTTATACTTATCTAATAATTGTTTCATATCCATCAACCTCAACGCTATTATAAACATATATTAGATGTATGTCAAACATTATTTCAATATTTATAGAATAAATATTAGATAATCATCAAAATGGAAAATCCAAAGAAAAAAGGCACGATTCCTCGTACCCTTTAATTCTCATCATGGAAATCATCTTTGGTCAATTCCTTTAAAGCCTCATCAAGCTCACTCTCCGCCAATTCGTTGGCAGCTGTTTGTTCCTCCACACGTTCTGTTTCAAAAACATCAGTTGCATCGGCTTCCAGCTTTTCAATCGTTTGCTTTTTTTCTTCATTTGGATTGTCCAAAGTTCCATAATTCATCAGATTCATAATCTGTTCACTGGTAATTGTTTCTTCTTCTACCAATGTATCCGCAATCAATGTTAATAAATCCTTATTTTCAAGAATGATCTGTTTTGCCTGTTCATGACATTCATTGATGATCTTACGAATTTCCTTATCAATTTCGTATGCAATTTCACCGGAATAATTTGATCCGCTGCTATAATCTCTACCTAAGAACACATTGCCTGTACCATCATCGTATTGAATCGGTCCAAGGCTTGACATACCCCAACTGCGTACCATTGCTTTCGCAATCTTCGTTGCCTTTTGAATATCATTGCTGGCCCCTGCAGAAATCTCATCAAATATAACTTCTTCCGCAACACGACCACCCATTAAACCGGTAATCTGTCCCATGAAATCCGCTTTTGTAGGGAACATTTTTTCCTCACCCGGAATCATCATATTATAGCCTCCGGCTTCCCCACGTGGAATGATCGTAACTTTTTCGACATTATCGGCACTTTCCAATTTCAAACCGATTACCGCATGCCCTGCTTCATGATAAGCCACCAAACGTTTTTCCTTGTCGGAATATTTCTTGGATTTTTTTGCCGGTCCCATCATAACACGGTCAATTGCTTCATCTAAATCGTCTAATGTAATGATCTTACGTTTTCCACGAACAGCTAAAATCGCACCTTCGTTCAAGACATTTTCCAAATCCGCACCGGAAAAGCCGGGAGTTCGCTTCGCTAAATTTTCCAAATTGACATCGGCAGCCAATTTTTTGTTTCTTGCATGAACCTTCAAAATTTCATAACGTCCGCGCTTATCCGGTAAATTTACGGTAATCTGACGATCAAAGCGTCCACTACGCAACAAAGCAGGATCAAGAACATCAGGGCGGTTGGTAGCGGCAATAATAACGATACCCTTATTCTCGCCCATACCGTCCATTTCCACAAGCAACTGGTTCAAGGTCTGTTCACGCTCATCGTTTCCACCGCCCATACCGGCACCACGCTGACGACCAACTGCATCAATTTCATCAATAAACACGATACATGGAGCAGCTTGAGCAGCCTTTTTAAACATATCACGCACACGACTGGCACCCGTACCGACAAACATTTCCACAAAATCCGAACCGCTGATAGAGAAGAAAGGAACATCTGCCTCACCCGCAACAGCCTTCGCCAATAATGTTTTACCGGTACCCGGAGGACCTACCATCAGCATGCCCTTCGGAATCCGCGCTCCCATATCCGTAAAGCGCTTTGGATCCTTCAAGTAATCAATAATTTCTTTGACTTCTTCTTTTTCTTCATCACAGCCCGCAACGTCCTTGAAGCGCACTTTGATATTGCCCTCCATACGTGCTTTGGACTTACTGAATTCAAATGCCTTGTTATTACCGCCGGCATTCATTTTGCTAAACATGAAAAAGGCAATACCGGCAATAAAGATAAACGGTAAAATATTCATCAGAAAGCTCATCAAAAAGTTTTCACGATTCGGGTCATTGACCACCAACTTCATCTTTTTATTCTTCTGAAAGGTTTTTGTCAATGTTTCCACATTGCTTTCGGTATTTGGAACACTGACCATGAAGCCGACTTCCTTACCCTTTTCCATATACGTACCGCTGATGTCGATAACGGTCGTTCCCATGGACATTTCCGCACTCTTAAATTCAATTTTATCCGCCTTATTCAAAAACTCATTGTACGTAAAGCTTTTGGCATTGCTTGTAAAACGTGATGATATCAGTAACAATAAAATACCAATCACCGCAATATAAGGCAGAAAACTAACCACTTTTTTATTGTTCATAAGATTTCCTCCTTAACGAGAATTATTTATATACTTCTTTTTTCAATACCCCAACGTATGGGAAGCAGCGATAATGCTCATTGTAATCAAGCCCAAAGCCGACAACAAATTCATCGGGAATCGTAAAGCCGATATAATCCGCTTCAATATCCACCACTCTACGCTCCGGCTTATCCAATAATGCGACAACCTTAACATCGGCAGCCCCTTTATTCATTAACAGCTGCGTTACTTTTTTCAAGGTTCTTCCGGTATCAACGATATCCTCTACCAAAAGAATACGGCGATCCTTAATGGAAATATCCAAATCCTTTAGGATTTTCACATCACCGACAGACTGTGTACCCTGATAGCTGGATACATTCATAAAATCAAATTGAATATCCAAATCAATATGCTTGATCAACTCACTTAAAAAAGGCACACTTCCTTTTAATAAAGCAACCAACAGCGGTGCTTCCTTATCCTGCTTATATGCTTCACTGATTTCCTTTCCCAGTTCATCGCATCGTTTTTCAATTTCTTCTCTTGTAACTAAAACTCTTTCGATTACATTCTGCATGCTTCGTCCTCCTAATAAGACATATAGTTTTATTTTACCACAAAACAGGTAGGATTGTTAGAGAAATGTGCAATATCACACCCTAAATTAGGCACTAAAATCACCTTTCCCTGCGCATTTTCCACAATCGGATAGCGTCTACGCACAGCCTGTGGTATTTTACGATCTATAAACCAACGACTTACCCGCTTACTTCCAAAGCGCATCGCAATACGATCTCCTTGGCGATAAGAGCGAATCGTTATCGGAAAATCCGCTTCATAAAGCGTAAGCGCCTCGCTTCCTTTGCCTTCTTTTCCGATATGAAAATATGGTGTATGCAGCTCCTCTAGTGTCTGCAAGGTATAGCTATAAGAAACATCTTCCTTTACATCACAATATAGCTTACCGTATTCGCTATATATAAGATAGCTGCTTCCGATATCTCTTGTCCACTGATTTGCATGGTGGCAAATTAACTCCTTTAAAGTAACTAGCTCCTTACGTGATACATGCATCGCACACTGCTCAAAAATAAATTGTGCCAGCACCTGCATCAGCATTTCTTCCTCTAGATCTTGCAAGGAGGCAATGCTTCCATTCCAAGTGGATAGAAAGCTCTGACATTTCAAACACAAGGCTTGCCACGCTTTATTTTCCTGTTCAATCGTATCGCATAAGGCTTGCTTTTCTTTTGTTGTCATTTTATCCACAACGTGATGACGCATTCGATTTCTAGCATAATCATCAGATAGATTCGATTCATCAATGCCATATTCTACACCATGTTGCGCACAATACTCCTCTAACTGTTTTTTGCTTTTCGTAAGCAATGGTCGATACACCTTTACACCAAGCACGATTCCCTTTTTGCGAATACCGTAATACGAACCTAAACGCTTGGTTTCCTTCTGCATCAGATAGGTTTCGATATGATCGTCCATCTGATGTGCCAAAAGTACCCCCTGTGCATGATAAATCTCACAAAGACTACGATAAAACGCATAACGTACATCACGTGCAAAGGCTTGAAAATTATAGGTACACTGCTTATTTTGCATATATACCTCACAGGCTATACCATACTGCTTGCAATAATCCTGCACAATTTGCATATCACGAGCGGCACTTTCTCGCTTTTGATAATTCACATGTGCTACTACCATGGATACGCCATGTCTTCGACACATGTCTAAAAGTGCCATCGAATCCGGTCCTCCGCTGACACCGATAATATATACCTTATGCAAATCTAATGTTTCCATGTTCATAAGAGGTATTATACAAAACAAGACAGGCTATTTCAACCTGTCTTTTATGTGAGATTATGTTATTTTCCCTACTTTTATGAAAATGAATGTCGAATCATCAAAGCGCTTGTTTTGATGCAAGATTTCGCGCAGCTCCTTTGCCTGTTCATCAAGTGTTTTACCACTGCGTTTCACAAGCCAAGCTTCGATTTCTCTATGCGAAATGCCATCACTTACCATTAAAAACTCATCTTCCGGCAAATATTCCATACAGAAACAATCCGGCTGCATCTGCGTTACAATCCCTATGGGAAGCGCACTGCCGTTGATCTCCTGCAATTTCCCCTGTCGAAGCAAATATGTCGGACAAGCTGCTGATTTGGAAATATACAGCTTTTGTTCACTTTCGTGAAAACATAAAACATCAAGCGTCGCAAAGGTATCGCTTTGCACTAGCTTATTGATACAACGAATAGCATTGTTTTGCGACATTCCACCGGTAACCATGCGTTGAAACATACTGGTAACCAAGCGACTGCTCTGCAATGCTCGCTCCCCATTCCCCATACCATCGGAAATCATACATACCAAACTTTGTTGGAAACGAAACACACTATGACTATCACCATTTTCCGTATACGCATTGCCAAGGCTGTCGCAAACAGTTTCAATCGGCAGTACAGCTTTATTTGTAACAAGGATACGATAGGTTTTCGGCAGCCAACGATGACGTAAAACTGTTTCAATTTGCAGCTTCTGATGGGTTAAGTTTTCCAATAGCGGAAGAACCGTAAGCTTCAGCTCTTTTTTTTGCATATTGCCAAGTTCCAGCTCCATTTGTATAATTCCTTTCATTTCCTCTTCCAAATGAATATGATGTACCCGATAGCGATATTCCTCCAAAACCTCCTTCATCATCTGCTTTTTCCGATCCATATCCTGCTCATTTACCAGCATATCCGCTTGATATTCCAAAGCCTGTGCCATATTAAACAGCAATTCACTTTCCACATCACTGATAGAGGCATAGTAATCCGCCAACAGCTGAAAAATACCGGCATAGTTTACAATATTGCGCTTTAACTGCTGATTCTGCGGCAAAGCTATTGGCTCCTTTTGATCTACATACACCGGCTGCTTTAACAACAGTATTCCTGCAAGCACCAACACACCGACATACATCTCCCAACGCATCGGTATAAAATAAAAGCCGCCTAACACACATAGGAATAAGAACTGCTTTCGTTGCTGATACATCACACATAAGCCCATAAGTGCCAAGGGCAAAGTAAAAGATGACGATAAAAAGATTGCACATACCACCAAAAATCCAATTGCGATCTCCATTGATGTCAAACCACATATCAAAGCAATCCCAAGCATATACCATAACACAGCATAGTTTGGAAGTATTCCCACCAAAGCAAACATACCACCCAAAATCAACAATTCCTTCATACGTTTATAAAAGAATTCATCATGATTGATCCAACGCGTATCGTGCAGCATTTCTTTCACAAGCAGAAAGGTCGCAAGTGGAAGTACGATTACTTCCTTTCGCAAAGCAAATTCCATAAAACTGTATATGGCAACAAGTGCACTGCTTATATAGGGAAGCAAGCGATAAATATTGGCCTGTAGGAGTCTTGCGGCTTGTAATATCGTAAAATAAAGCAAGAAGCCTAAGGCATAAATATATGCCAAGCGCATACTATGTAATAGGAAACAAACCATCAAGGTTAAAATTGTCAGTACGCATTCCCTTGTATTTCTTAATGCCAAAGCTGCTATATAAACAAAGAGAAAAGCCGGACGAAAAGCCGTAGGTATTCCTATTGCGAAAAGGGCTAATACGATGCAATAGACATCACTTAGCTTCAGCACTGCCTCTCTTTGTTCTCTGTATGCTATGGTTCTTTCCATTCCAACCACCTCTACCGTATTGTAGAGGAGATTTCCTATATATTCTGTCAGTTTTTGTCATGCACCTTGAAATTCATTCCAAGCATTTGATCACACGCTGCTTGATTTCCTTAAAAAGCTCACTTTGACGGGATAAATGTGCTTTAACATCAATAATTCTAGCTGTATTGATAAACTTCGCATCATTGATAAACAACACGCTTTCCTTATTCATGCCCTCCACCTTTCCCAAACGCATCAAATGACGCTTTCCATTCGGATTATCCTTGCTGTAAGCCTGCACATAAGCTGTATGATTGCCACTCATCGGCACTACAAATGCTTTATTATGAAAGAATGCCAATATGATACCAAAGTGTTGATAACCGATTTCCGATACATAGGCTTCTCCAAAATCAATATAACAAATATCTCCCACACGAATATCCACTCCCAATTGCGCACAATTCGTCGCATTCCTTCGCATACGCAAATTTTGATCCGAGATAAAACGTGAAATACCTTCCTTAACATCTAAGCTTTTATAATCCGCACTCTTTTCTTCTACATAATGATCCCAAAGCTCATTCCAATAGATTTTATCCCCCAAAACACCCTGCGCATTATCCTGTGCCAAAAGCTCATATAATTTTTTTATTTCCATACATACCACCTCTACTTATATACTTACGCTACTTTTTATACATAAACGTGAAAAATAAACAAATACGTGATAATTTTCATGAAAATTCAAATTTATTTGAATGCTTTACCTCTTCTTTCTAGCCCTTATAAATTCACTAACAGTCCATATTCAAAATATCTTTTTGGTATACAGCATAAAATAAATGTATAAATTTTTAAAAATCATTCGGGTTGAAAATACAGAATCATCAACAAAAAAATGGATACGTACATACCTATCTACCTTTAGCGCAATTTGTATCAAAGGTCCTAAATCGTGTGGTAAAACTTGGACATCTTCCTACCATTGCAATAGTGAGATATATCTTGAAGAACCAAGCAAAAACTTCCAAAATAGAAAATCAGCAGAAATGGAACCATCTTTAATATTAGAAGGCTTTACTCCTAGATTGCTAGATTGCGCATGCAAACCATGTCATTATACGAGTCAAATGATTCCTCTGGCGATATATCCTTGCAAGATGACCGGTTCTATCAGCTTAAAAAAATCATCGAATTGGTCATTCACGGTGGTTGGCTCGCAAGCATTGAATTGCCTATGAAACAAGCTGCCTTGTTACCTAAAGAATATATCGAGGTAGTATTAAACGATGATGTTTATAGAACCGATGGCGTAAAAAGAGATATTCATAAGATGCGATTGTTGTTACGCTCACTAGCAAGAAACGAAAGTACAACAGTTACAAACAAAACCTTAAAAAATGATATAGAGGATAATGATGACAAAGATATTGATGTAAATACCCTTGCAGAATATCTAAATATATTCTCACGTTTATTCATCATTGATAACCAAAAGCAAGCAAAATTCGTTCATCAATCAGAGTTAAACAAGCCGAAAAAAGACATTTCTGCGATTCCTCACTCGCCTGTGCATTATTTATGGACTATCGAATGCTGCATATCAAAGAGATGATGGCATATTTGTAGTGCCTATCACTGCCTTAAAAGACTAAAGCTGTGAGAACAGGATTGCCAAAATCCTGTCTTTTTATTTTTTAGTTATTTAATTGTTACCACCACTTCTTGTAAAAATAGCTCAAAAAAAGCTGTAACCTCCAGTTGAAGTACAGCTATGTGTTTATTTTGTTTTTTTATTGGTCTTAGAAAACATATAATAGAGCTGCTTGCTTTTACGATACATACGATTTGCTAATGATAGAATGGGGTGATATTGTTTCGATATCATACCACTAAATTCAATAAACAGCTCCATAATCAAACCAATCACAAACAAAACTACCAATCCGGTTGCTTTGTTAATGATATAAGCATAAGCGGTAAAGCCAAACATTGCCGTTGCGATATACAACAAAATCACCGTATTGCGATGTCCGAAACGCTGCATCAACAAATGATGAAGGTGCATTTTATCCGCATCGGAAAACTTATGTCCGGAAAGCTTACGACGTAAAATCGCTCCAATCGTATCGACAATCGGCACTGCCAATAATAAGATCGGTAAAGCCAAGGTCATAACCGTAGAGCCCTTGAATCCCAAAAGCGAAATAACCGAGATGATAAAGCCCAAAAATAACGCACCGCAATCTCCCATAAAAATGCTGGCAGGGTGCACGTTATAAAACAGAAAGCCTAGAATAGCACCTACCAAAAGCAGCGACATGGTTTGAATATCCAAGCGTCCCTCTACAACCGAAATACAGGCAATAACCATCAAGATAATGGCACTGATACCGCCCGCTAAGCCATCTAATCCATCAACCAAATTGATAGCATTCGTAATACCGATGATCCAAAGCAGTGTTACCATGATGGAAACAAGACTGAAATTGATCGTAATATCAAAAGGCAATCGAATCGTATCCAAGGAAATACCGCCAACCCACATCACAACAAGGGCAGCTACGATTTGAAACAGCAGCTTTCCATAAGGTGGAAGTTCAATCATATCATCAATCAAGCCACCGATAAACATAATCGTACCGCCGATCAAAATACCGTTCATGGTCGCATCAGCCTTCATAAATACCGCCATGCAAATAATGAACGAAACATAGATTGCAACTCCGCCGATACGGGCAATCTTTCCGCTATGAATCGTACGCTGATTGGTTTTCGCATAAATGCCCAAATGACAGGCAATGCGTTTTAAAAGCGGCGTAATCACCACTGAAAGAGCCATTGGAACCAAAATATACACCAGCCATTCCACGATGATCACCCCGCTTACTACCTTTGTTCTACTGTACTAAATGCAAGTTTTCTAATAAAATACCGGTTCCCTCGGCAACACAACGCAAAGCATTTTCCGCAACATATACCGGAATATGCAGCTCATTGCGCAATAGCTCATCAATACCACGAAGCAATGCACCTCCACCGGTCAGTACGATACCGCGTGTTACGATGTCGCTTGCCAATTCCGGAGGTGTTTGTTCCAATACGGTCTTACAAGCACGAACAACGTCCTGTAAACTTTCTGCCATGCTTGATTGAATCTCACGTGAATTTAAGGTAATCGTTGTAGGAAGTCCGGTTACCAAATCACGACCGCTAACCTCAATCGTATCACTTGCACTGCCCTTCCAAGCCGTACCGATCTGCTTTTTCACATCTTCTGCCGTACGATCTCCAATCAGCAGTTTCTTTTCTTCTTTGACAAATTTGATAATATCACGATCAAATGTATCTCCTGCCACCTTCAAAGATGTACTGGATACGATTTCCCCTAAGGAAATGACCGCAACATCGGTTGTTCCACCGCCGATATCAAGCACCATACAGCCACTTGGCTTACCGATATCCAATCCGGCACCAACAGCCGCTACCTTCGGTTCTTCTTCGATATATACTTTTTTTGCTCCGGCACGATATGCCGCATCACGAATCGCATTACGCTCTACACTGGTAATATTGCTTGGGCAGCAAATCAAGATCGTAGGACGTTTAAACATTCCTTTAATCGCAAGCTTTTTAAAGAAAAAGTTCAACATGATCTCCGTTACCTCAAAATCCGCAATAACACCATCCTTCAAAGGTCGAATCGCAAGCACTCTGCCCGGCGTTCTTCCAAGCATATCTTTAGCGTCCTGTCCGGCCGCTAAGCATTTCTTTGTTTCTGCATCTATGGCAACAACACTAGGTTCGTCGATTACAACGCCTTCCCCTTTCACATACATCAAGAGGTTCGCTGTTCCTAAGTCAATTCCAACTTCTTTTGAAAACATTTGTATTTCCTCCGTTCTTCAAGCATACAACATTATAACACACTTTTAAAAATTAAAAACCTAAAATATGGCTTTCTTACGACAACGTAAGGATTGCGCAAAGGAAGCCTTTTGCCCCTTAAAATACATAAAATAGTACCTGCTTACGGTACTATTTCAGTTCCTCTATCGTTTTGCCATACACACTTTCCGGATCTCTTATTTGACCGCCTTTTGTAACAACGATGTGCAGATGATTTCCCAGCTCCTTATTGTAAATATTCTTACCTGCCTTACCGATCACTTCACCGTTTTTTATTTCATCACCGTTTTTTACCAGTACCTCGGAAAGACTTTGGTAGGTAAACACCATATCATCATAGGCAATGCTGACGCTTTGACCGAATATCGGATCGTCCTTTACCTCACTGACCTTTCCATCATAACAGGAAACTACCTCAAAAGCTTCCTCCCCGAAGGTGTAATCCATACCTTGATTTCCGCGATATACACCCTCAAACAAGGTCATGCTTTCAATATCTCCCTGCTTACCGTCAAAGAAATCAAGTGCGGTTGTTGCTTCTACCTGAAATGGAAGTCCAATCTTCTTCACACTATCTGGAAGAGCCAATACCGGCAGACTTTCTTCCTTAAACACCGGTGCAGCTTGGCTTTGCTTATTCATGTAATCATATGTGAAGTATGCAACACCTGCGACAAAAAGACAGGTCAGTGAAAGAAAAACCTTTTTTTTCGATAGCTTTCGCTTATTTGTATAGCTATACATAATCATCACCTCTCGTGATGATTATGCCCTTATCCAAGCCGCTTTATACATCTATATACATCTATTTTTCAATCTTGATGCCTTGATAGTAATGCTTCAATATTTCCTTATAGCTCTTTCCTTCCAACGCCATTGCCTGCGCTCCCTTTTGCGACATACCAATACCATGTCCATATCCTTTGGTTGTTACTGTATATTGATTATTTTCCCTCGCAATCGTAAAACAAGAGGAGCGAAGTCCTAGCTTTTCACGGATCTCACGTCCGCTAAAGGTAATACCATCGATCGTAATGCTTTTCACATAGCCGCTTTCATAGTAAGCAGGAGCGGAAAGTTGGGTAATCGAATGAACAAAGCCTAGTTTATTCGCAAATTCCTGTGCTGTAAAAACTACTTGCTGCTCAAATCCATCACTTTCCTTGTCCCAATGACTGTCCACACTTCTTAAATATGGCGTTTCCTTGTTCCAATACTCATGTGCATTGGCTGTTTTCCCACATGATGTTGAAAAGAATACCGCTGAAATCGGCTCTCCCTCATAGGTCATGATCTCTCCTCGTGTCTGTTCGATCGCACTTTGAATCCGTTTATGATAATAATCGTAATCATCGCCCCAAATTTGTCGTTGCTGCGCCTCATCATGATATACCTGTGAGGACACCGTATCATCAACCTGAAAATCCCGTTGGGTTACAAAGGTTCGCGCCGCTACACATTGTGCCTTCAACGCTTCCATTTCATAGGAAGCCGGCATTTCCGAACCGACAACACCCTCTAAATAGGCTTCCAATGCCAGCTCTTGCTTCGTACCATCTTGTCTTGTCAGATGCACAACAGGTTCCTTCTTTTGAGTTTGAAAAATGCCTTCCTTAATATCCTCCCATAAAACCTCATACGTATTGTTATGTACCAACAGCAGAAACACGCCCACCACGATAAGCGCTATAACCGCCGCCTTGATATACACCTTCATTCAATCACGCCCTTATCCCATTATATGAAAGCCAATTTACCAATATACATATAAGCCTTAACGCTTTTTACGAACCTCGCTCGGTGAAACATGATAATACTTCTTAAACACCTTATTGAAATACAACTGATCGTCCATTCCTACCGCAGCAGCGACATCTTTGATCATTGCGGCATCATTCACCAAAATCTCCATTGCCTTTTGCATCTTCTTTTCATTGATATAATAATTCATATTCTTTCCGGTTTCGTTTTTAAACATACGGCTTAAGGTACTTTCACTCATTTCAAAATGCTGCGCGATCATACACAATGTCAGACGTTGATCCAAATGTGCCTCTACATATTCCATTACATCGACTACTTCCTTACGATACTTATTGGTTTCCTCGCTTTTCAGCCAGCTGTCAATGACCGTAAAAGATTCGTCCAATACCTCATCTAGCTTTTCTATGGTTTCTGCCATGCGGATTTGTTCATTTAGCTTATCGAATGGAATAGCAATCTTCTTCCCTTTGGAAATCTCATTTCCCTCCATATTATTAAAGATAAAAACGAAATAATCCTTTACCGTTTTCGGATCGATCCAGTGCTCTCGCATATAGCTTAAGGCTTCCTGTTGCAGTTGAGCAATACTTGCAAAATCCCTTGCTTTTTGAGCCTCCAAAATATCCAAGTGCACATGCAAATCATCTAAGCTCAACTCATGAAATGGCTGATAGCCCTCACTTTGAATCAACACACCTTCTCCTTCATAAAACCGCTGCTCATGCGCCTCCAATAGCCTTTCATAAGCCGGAATGAAATCTTCAAAGCTATGCAAGGCATCAGATACCGTAATACTTACCGCAATATCCATATATTGTGCGATATTACGAATAATACTATTACAAATATTCACAACTCGCAGTTTTTCTCCACTGTTAAATAAAATCATACCGGAATGATTGCTGATAAACAATAAAGTATGCTCCATGCTTACCGGAATACACTCCTTTATCAAATCATGCAGATGAGCTTGCAAGCGATGATGATCCTTGATCTTATCAAGATATAGGAAATCAATATTATCAATACGAAAATAAGCCAACTGATAATGCGCTTCATATCCAACAAAATAAGGCAATGCAAAGATACGCTGATATTGTGCCTGATTAACCAAATGCTCGTTTTTCGTCAAAACCAAGTTTTGTTGAAGCGCCTGAATAGCAGTGTGCATGGCTTCATCATTCGATGTACTATTGGCAATACAGCATTGCTTTGCCTGTGTAATAATGGAGATCAAATCTTCCTTTTCCAATGTTACCTTTAATAGATAATCAAAAGCTCCTGCTTTCATTGCTGTACGGACATATTCAAAATCGGAATAGTTGCTTAACGCAATGACAGCCGTATCCGGCTTATCGGCTTTGATTTGTTCAATCAGCTCTACTCCGTCCATTCCCGGCATCTTTAAATCGGTAATCACAATTTCCGGCTGATGAAGCTTAAAAAGCTTCATTGCTTCTTCTCCATCTTTTGCGCTTGCCACAACCTCACAGTCCAATGCATGCCAATCAATCATCGTTTTCAATGTCATACGTATCAGTCGTTCATCATCTACAATCATTACTTTATACATGAATATCACTCCTTTGTAAATGGAAGCAGCAGCGTTACGATCGTACCAAAGCCAATCGAGCTTTGAATCTGCATGGAATATTTTTCTCCATACATCAAACGAATACGTTCGGATATGTTATCAATGCCGATTCCGCTTAAGTTACGATTGCTATTCTTACGTTCCTTTGGTTTGAAACCTTTTCCATTATCACCAATCGAAATCTTTAAATAATGATGATACTTCTGCGCCCGAATCGTCAATAGCTGATGCTCGCGATCCTCCTCAAATGCATGTAAAATACTGTTTTCTACAATTGGCTGCAACAAAAATTTCAAGATTTTGCAATCCTTTACTTCCTCATCAATATTATAGACGGTTTCAAACAGATCGCCATAACGCAGTTTTTGAATAATGATGTAATTTTTTAGGTTTTCGATTTCCTCCGCTACGCTTACCTCGTCCTTTTGATCGGTTATCGTATTACGCAGCAGCTTTGCCAATGCACTAATGCCTTCTCCTACCGGCTTGTCATCGTTCATCAAAGCCAAAAAGTGCAGCGTATTTAGCGTATTGAATAAAAAGTGTGGATTGATCTGGGCTTGTAAGAGCTGAAATTGAGTTTCACGCTTTTGTTCCTGTTCCGATTCCACCGTTTTCACCAGCTCCTCAATGCGATCCAACAGCTCATTAAAATTAACTGCTACCTGATGCACCTCATCATTGCCGTCATCGACTACACGCTGTACCAAACTGCGTTCTTCATCAATCGAGCGCATCGTGGTCAAAATATTATTCATCGGATCATAAATGCTGTGATAAATAAAGAAAGCAATGATTTCCAATACGATTGTTAGTAAAATTCCATACAATAAAATCATATTGCGGAAGTTGTGCAGCTCCTGATACAGATTTTCTTCGCTGATCAAGCTTACGATCTGCCAATCCATTCCCCTCACCTTTTTGCTTGTTACATAATAATTATCTTCACGCAAAGAAAATGATTTTTGTGAAAAATCAAATTTGATATCGGAAGGAAGATGCTTTGTACCAAATAAATACTCCCCTTGTTCATCGGCAATGACCAGCATGCTTCCCTCACGATCCATGCGTGTAAACGAAGGACTTAAGGCATCAAGAGGAAATCCACATACTGCATAGCCGATAAGCTGTTGATTCTTACGAACATTTTGAATCAATACGATTTCCTTCAATTCCTCCACATATACCCAACTGTTTTCTTCTTGTTCATCTTTCCTTTCCAGAATAGTGTCCAATGGATAAATGTGTGCTCCCTCTTTAAAAATCAAATGCGCATCTGCATCAAACAGTTGAAAATCCTTTCGCAGACGTAAATAAGAGTTTTCACTCATATAGGCTTCAAAAGCCTGCTTATAGGTGTCCTCATCTGGGTATGCAAGCATTGCGGAAAAATTGCTTTGCTGCATGATCGTTGCAAGCTGTTCCTCAAGCTTTGTTGTATTCAAATAAATATTTTCTTCCGTCATATCAACAAAGGCCTTTGCACTCTGTTCACTTTTGTCATACAAAATATTGGCACTGATGACATAATACAGCAAGAAAATAACCGCAATCAAAACAAGCGGTACTACAATAAAAGCAAAAACGATGCGTGATTTCATGCCCTTCTTTCGTAAAAATTTATAAAACTTGGAAATCATAAAAGCAGGCTCCTACATATAATACGTAATGGAAAATAAAAACTGTCCTACCAAATAGCCTAAAGCCAATGCCATCAGCAACAACAACAGCTGTACCTTACCCGGCTTTCGAACATCACAAAGCTGTTCAAAACGTACTGCCGAAAGTGCCCAAAAGCTTAGCATAAAGCTTATGACATATACACATAAGCGAACCAAATAGCTTCCCATAGAATCCTCCCTTTACTTACCTTATTTCTTTAATGCCGCTTCCAGCATTGCCTTGGAAATCGGACCTTCACGTAAAATTTTCAACTTTCCGCTTGTCATATCCACAATGGTGCTTGCCACCTTACCTCCGGCTTCTCCAAGTACGATCCCATCAATTCGTCCATCTAGCTGAGAGAGCACCTGCACATCGACTAGTCCGGTTGCTTCTCCGGATAAATTTGCACTGGTTACCAGCATCGGTGAGCCCACCTGACGAAGCAGCTCTAAAACAAAATCATCTTGAGGCATACGAATACCAATCGTTTCCATTCCATTTGTTACAAAATCCGCAACGCTGTCCTTCTTCTTTAAAATCATCGTAAAAGCCCCCGGCATAAATGCAGCTGCCAGCTTTTTGGCTTCTTCATTCAAAACCGCAATTTCCTCCATTTGCGCTAAACTTCCTACCATGGTCGGTATCGGCTTATTCTCCGGACGTCCTTTGCTGTATTTCAATGCAGCTAGTGCTTCCTCATCGTAAATCACTCCCAAGCCATAGACCGTATCGGTGGGAAAAGCAATTACTTTTTTTTGCTTAAGCTGCTTTACAACGGCTTGTATATCCTCTTTATGATAACGTATCGTTTCCATTCTACACCAACTTTCTTCTTTCTATTTTACCATACCAAAGGCAATGTGTTTGCAAAAACATCAAAATCATATTATCATTATGAAAGAAAGAGAGGTTTGCTTATGCTATTTATCGAATATCCTCCTTGCTCCACATGCAAGAAGGCAAAGAAATATTTAACGGATCATCATATTGCTTTTGAAGCACGACACATTGTAGAAAATAATCCAAGCTACAAGGAATTAGCCTTATGGCATAAACAAAGTCAGCTTCCTTTAAAGAAATTTTTTAATACCTCCGGTAAGCTTTACAAGGAAATGCAGTTGAAGGACAAACTAAAGGATATGAGTGAAGAGGAACAGCTTCAGCTATTAGCAAGCAATGGTATGCTTGTTAAACGTCCTTTACTGATTCATGAAAATACGGTACTTGTCGGTTTTAAAGAAGAAGATTATCAAAGCCTTTGTCAATAATTGAGAGGTTATGGTATCATACAGCTAGAGTTTGGGGTGAAATCATGGATTTAGGAGAATCATTGGAAGATTACTTAGAAACGATGCTTATCTTAGAAGAACGTCATGGCAAGATTCGCAGTGTTGATGTTGCGAATGAAATGGCTGTTTCTAAGCCAAGTGTAAACAAAGCAATGAAGATATTAAAGGAAAAAGGCTTGCTTTTACAAGAAAGCTATGGCGATATTCATTTTACCGACAGCGGTAAGCAATTAGCAGATAAAATCTATCATCGCCACAAGACCATATCAAGCTTTCTATGCAATGTCTTAGGTGTTGATGCCGAAGTAGCAGATGAAGAAGCCTGTCATATCGAGCATGTAATCAGTGAAGATACCTTTCAAAAAATCGCAAATTTCAAAAAATAACACATCAAAAAGACAGAGTCTTTTTATGATCGAACCATTCGAAATGCCGATCCTAGACATCTGTCTTTTTCATTAAGTATTATTTTACATGTTTATTTTTTCTATAAAGCGCATAGATTCCTATACATGAAACAACAAGCAATGCTGCATAAAGCATCACATGGGTAGTATCTCCGGTAGATACATGATTGTTGTTTGTGCCATTTTGTGAAGTGTTCGCTCCATTGGAAGCATTGCCATTTGTATCCTGTCCACCATTTCCTTCCGGTGTTTCAGGTTTCTCTGTATCCGGATTTTCAGGTGTTTCTGTACCTCCTGAACCGCTATCCTCTTTTTTCACCTCAACCGTCAGCTTATTGCTCTTTGTAATATCATAAGAGCTTGATGTAGATTCATGCACCGTTTCCGTATAAACAACAGCAATTTCCTGTTTGCCTTCTCTTTGACTATCAAAGCCGACAATCGTTGCCTTGTCTGTTACATCTCTTGCATATCCAGTGTCATAATGAGCAGTTACTTTAATATCCAATTCCTCGCCAAGTACATACGTTTGTTTTCCACTGATTTCGATAGAATCTAATTTCGATTTTACCAACTTTGTCGGAATTTTCACATTGGCTATATCCTTAAGACTATTGGCTTTTTGGAACATTGTTTCTCCATCTTTTCCATCTACTTTATAACCGGCATTTCCATATCCCAATAATTCAATCGGTGTTTTGCCAAGCTCTTTTGCGGATAACAATGATTGTGCATAGTAAAGAATTGTGCCACGTTTCAAGTGATATTGACTGGTAATCATTGATATGGTTTTAATATTTGGCATATTATAAAGAATTTTAAAGCTATTTTGTGCATTTCCAGCCGTATCCGCAGCTTCCGTTTCCACTAGGATTCTTTCTTCTGCCACTCCATGTTCTACAAGCCAATCATGCATTCTTTGACCTTCTGTCCAACCATTCTTTTCAACTCCGCCGGTAACAAGCACATAAGAATTCGGATATTTTTGCGCACTTGCTAAAGCTGTTTCTAAGCGACCGATCAGCTCCGGCTTCATCGTTCCATCTGAATTTAAAGCAAATCCCAACACAATAAACGCATGGGAATTATCGTTTGGAAGTCCATCGGGTGCTACACCGATATTTTCAACCATTTCCTTTTCCGTATAATCCCAATAATCCATAATTGCTTTCCATGTTTCATAATCCTCTGATGAAACCTCTTTTAAAGTATCCAATGTCCTTAGCACATCAGTTTCGGCACCATCTCGATAATAACCGATAAGACTTCCGATCAAAGTATCTACATCTTGTGGCTCATCTGCCAAAATACGAGTGCCTCCACCAAAGAAGGACATACTTAGAACTAGCGATAAACTAATAATTATCTTGCAGATTTTCTTCATGCTTACCCCTCCTTTTATTACCAGTTCTTCTAAAAATATTATAGTCCTTTAAAAAATAACTGTAAATAGAAAACGGTTACATTTTTTGAACGATAGATAACATTTATGAATTAGAATAAAAAAAGCGCATGGATTTCTATCCATAACGCGCTTAATTTCGATACTCTAACAAACACCTCGTCTGATTGCTTCCGCTATCAATGCAGGCTGAATATCCGGATATGTCCAATGTTCAATCAGATTCTTTGTAAGTATTGTTTTTTCGATTTCATAATGCAGCTGTGGCTCAAAGCTTTTAACATCGGCATAGTAAAGCATTCCAAAGCTTTCCTCTCCATTTGAAGCATCATCTTTTTGTACCGAATAAACACAGATTGCGTGCATATCAAATGTTAAAGCACCGCTTTCCTCATACAACTCTCGCTTAGCAGTGTCGATAATAGCTTCTCCTTCTTCTCTATGCCCACCACAAAGCTCGTAGGTATCACGTTCACGATGCTTACAAAACACCCATTTTCCCTTATGTTTGGCAATAATAACCGCAAATTTTAATAATTCATCGGCAACTTCTTCATAAAAACGAACACTTGTCATATCTTTCTTTTCCCTTTATTATATCCATCTTGAAAATACATACTTGAAGCAGACATAACCATCAAAAATAAAATTCCTGTCTGTATCCAATACACTGTGTAATCCAGCATTCCATGCAAGAGTACGGTTACAAGAAAACCAACTATTAACCCAAATAAAGGAACATCTATTTTTTGTGTAAAGAGTTTGACGGCTTCTTTTAAATTACTGAAAAAATATACAGCAACAATCAATACCGGAATGATGCCATGACTAAGAATAGGATCTAAATAGATACTATGTGAATGGTTTGTCGGGTGTCCGTTATAGAGTGGATAAATTTGTAAATAGGTCATTGGCCCTTCTCCAAACAATGGGTGTGCCTTTATTCCTTGAATAGCTGTTGTCCATATACGTTCACGTTTGGCAAAATCCTTTGTTATATACGCGGCACGTTTCATCAGCTCCGGATTCATCAAGACAAATCCACCAACACCTCCGATGCTGACAAGAGAAAGAGCAAAGAGCTTATACATTCCGCAAAACAAGATCAATAACGGTACACTTACTACAAACGGTACCCATGCTGTACGACAACCGGTAAGCACAAGCATAAACAAATTAGCAATTACCGCAAAGCCATACCATAGAGTATGCTTCACAGACTTCCATTGCAAAGCTTTATAAAAACATAGTAAGACAGTAAATTCGATGATCATAGCGTAATAATTGGCATTAAAACTGCCGACATGCACGCGGTTTTTAGGACTATTCGCAATAAACAGCTCAAAGACGCTATGATCTAAACGCTGACATATCAAATAATATTCGATACAGCCCCAAACGACAAAAAACATTGAACAAACTATGCAAATATCTAACAGCAGCTCGAAACAAGGTTTTGTAATTACCGTACGATAATAAAAAATATACAGAAAAACAAGAAGCAGTCCGATACCGCAAGCAACCCCTATCCAATTTTCATAGAGAGCTGCCACAATTGTCGTGATGATACAGAATACCAAAGCAAAACGTGAACGAGGTACTTGTTTAATGATAGTCAACAACCTTTTTTCACGTAGCATAGCTATGATTATCCACAAAACCACAACTGCCGCCAAAGCATAATGGATATACAAAGAAGCTCCTACCAAAAGAATACGTTTTTCATCTGTACTAAATTGATCTAACAAATGGTGTAGCTTCACATTTAAGTTTCCCACTTTAATTCCTCCATTCCAACAGAATTATTATAGCACATTCACAGATGCAGAAAAGCTGACCTTGGCAGTCAGCTATTTCTTTAGGTTATATAAATCCGTTTCAATCTTAGACATTTCTAATTGAATATCCGGTATCTTTGCGTTTAGTTGCGATATACTTGCCTGTAAATCGTTGATTTTCTTCGTATTATCAACCAATCCGCCATTGCTGTCAAATTCCTGTTTTGCCAATTCGTACTGATACTTGGCATTATCGTATCGTTGAGTAGCGGTTTTATACTCCGCAGATTCCTTATCGCTAATAGAATCCATCAATAGTTTCGCATCGTCCATTTTTCTTTGCGCATCGTCCATTGCAGTTTTACGTGCCTGTGAATTTTTTTCCGCTTGCTCAAGATTTTGAATTTCCGCTACTTTTTCATTGATTTGATTTTCAATGCTTTTAATTTGATCCTCATATACCTGATATTGTTTTTCTAAACGTGAAATTTCCGCACTGTTGTCAGTAATATCCTCTTGTGGCGTGCTGTTTTGTTGATTGGTATCCTTGTCCTTATGATCTTCTTTATCTTCAGGAACAACCTCTTCAATGTCCTCATCATCGTTATTAAAGAAAACAGAATAAATACCATAGCCAACACCGGCTATCAACACAATTGACAAGATAGAAATGATAACAATTGTGATAATCTTGTTCAATTTCTTTGCTCTTTCCTCTTCTTCGGCAGCACTTCGTTTCTTAGCTTTCTTTGCTTTGGCGTGTTTTGTTTCTTCCTCCACTTCAACATTTTCTTCTAAAGCATCTTGAAGTGTATCTTCCGGTTGTGTACAAAAACTTGCCTTTGCTTGAGAGTCCATGATAACCAATGTCTTATCTTCGTCCAAAGGTTCTTCGTTTTCTGTGAAATCCTTTGTTTCCTTTGGTGGAATATAAAAACCGGTTTCTTCATCATCTTCTTTAGGAATTGAAGCTTCCTTCTGCTTTTTCATCTCATTTATTTTTCGGCGCAATTCACTTTCTTCATTGTACTGATGAATCATATCATCTAAGCTTTCATCATCTTGCATCAAATCATCGCGTTCATCTTTCAACATAAATATCCTCCATGTCTTTTAAGTTCTTAATCATTATATCATTCTTCTTAGCAATCTGTTGATAGCATTTCTTAAATTTCACTTAATTTTATAAACAAATGATATTTTTTATGCATGTTTTGATGATACGCATACGATAAAACTTTTATAGCTTCTTAATATCCTTAATACTATAAAGACATCTATCACTTATTGCACTCTTTCCTTTTTCAACTCTTTTCGTATTTTTTCTTGCATATCTCTTTCTATTTCAAGTAAGTCAAAAGCTTCTTTTAAAGTCATATTCTTCTTTTGCATTAGATTTTTAACATAAGAAATCGTGGCATTTATTTGTTTCGTTTCCCCTTCTCTTTTTCCTTGCTTAATACCTTTAGCTAAACCACTTTTCTTTCCACGTCGTTCTCCGATAAGCATTCCTTCTGCCAATCCTGCTTTCTTACCTTCCTGCTCATAATACATACATATATGGCTCATTTCTTCTACCTCCTCTTCCATCGTTTCTGTTACCTTTATTCCAAACTGCTTCCTCAATATCTCCAACTTCTCCTCTGCACTATGCTCATTCTTAAACAATTGGTACTATGTCAAGATTTCGGACAACTAAAATATAAGAATTTTCAATTTTTAG
>ERZ1673739.315-NODE-315-length-71604-cov-9.823841_pt1 | contig 71604 bp, 60 predicted proteins | sample MGYA00580210_ERZ1673739 | MGnify/ENA primary metagenome ERZ1673739 (study PRJEB41218, sample SAMN15661749) | gut metagenome | host: Homo sapiens | place: Canada: London | collected 2015-08-20/2019-03-30 | study: EMG produced TPA metagenomics assembly of... | reverse complement strand
GGAAGCGGAAAAAAGAGCTGTGCTTGCACAAAGCTCTTTTAGACGCATTCGTCTGATAGGGCGAACGCCCGACAGAGAGAGGAAATATACGAATGTTGAAGGTTTATTATTGTAAAAATTGCAATAAAATATTTTATCTACAGCGGGAAACGGATATTTCCTGCAAAATCTGTTCAGAACCGATGATAAAACTCAGCAAGCCTTATGAAGAATACACACGGCTCGACGAAGAAGAACGTAAAGAATTTATCGGACAGGACATTCAAAAACATATTCAATCAGATATACGGAAGGGGGATTAAAGCGGTGTCGGAAGTCAGGTTAATGCTTGGAAACGAAGCGATTGCAAGAGGAGCTTATGAAGCGGGGGTAAAGGTTTCGGCGGCATATCCGGGAACACCGAGTACAGAGATTAATGAAAGTCTTGCGCAGTATCGTGAGGTATACTGCGAGTGGTCGTCCAATGAAAAGACCGCACTGGAAACGGCAATCGGCGCGTCGCTTTCGGGTGTGCGTGCTATGGCCTCCATGAAGCAGGTCGGAGTCAATGTTGCCAGTGACCCGCTTTATACGGCAGCGTATATGGGGGTAAACGGTGGACTGGTGCTGGTAGCGGCAGATGATCCGGGAATTTACAGTTCGCAGAATGAACAAGATACGCGTTGTATTGCAAAAGCGGCACAGATACCGGTATTGGAGCCTGCAGACTGCTGTGAGGCTAAGGCATTTATGAAAAAAGCATTTGAATACAGTGAACAGTACGATACGCCGGTAATTTTACATACAACCACAAGACTTTCCCACTCCAGAGAACCGGTTACGGAAGAACCACGCATTGCGAATACAGAAAAGCCCTATGTGAAAAATGCGGCAAAGAATGTTATGCTTCCGGGTTTTGCCCGCAAACGGCATATATTTGTTGAAGAACGCATGGAACAGTTGGAGCGGGAGTGTTCTGATTTTGACATCAATACCATAGAATATCAGGACATGGATATCGGTATTATTACAGGCGGTATAGCCTATCAGTACGTCAAGGAAGCCATGCCGCAGGCTTCGGTTTTAAAGCTGGGTATTGTCAATCCACTGCCAAAAGACCTGATTACTGCATTTGCAAAAAAGGTAAAACAGCTTTATATTGTTGAAGAATTAGAACCGGTGATACAGGAAAAGGTGCAGTCGTGGGGAATTGCCTGTCAGGGAAAGGAACTTTTTACACGACACGGAGAATACAGTGTGAATCTGATTCGCCATGGCATTTTAAATGAACCGTTAAAAGAAGATATAACAGGAGATTTGATGCGCAGACCACCGGCTTTTTGTCCGGGTTGTCCGCACAGGGCAGTTTTTTCACTGTTAAAGCAGATGAATTATCATGTGGCGGGGGATATCGGCTGTTATACGCTCGGAGCACTTCCGCCGTTTGAAGTGATAGATGACGTGGTGTGTATGGGTGCGGGAATTTCAACCCTGCACGGCATGGAAAAGGCAAAGGGCAGTGCGTATATCAAAGACTGGGTTGCAGTAATTGGGGATTCAACTTTTATGCACACAGGAATAAACGGTCTGATAAATATGGTGTACAATAAAGGCACAGGCACAGTGATTATACTGGATAACGGTACAACAGCAATGACCGGACATCAGGACCATGCCTCTTCGGGTGCAACGCTTCAACAGGGCGAGGTTATGCCGATTTCTATTGCAAAATTATGCCGCTCACTGGGTATTTTGGATGTTTACGAGGTCAATGCATTTGATACAAAGAAAATGAAGGAACTGCTGTTGGAAGCAGTTCCGCGGAAAAGTGTTACGGTTATTATTGCACAGGCACCGTGTGTATTAAGAAAGAGGCACAGAGAATGATAAAAAATGTTATAATTGCAGGAGTAGGCGGGCAGGGTACGATCTTTGCAGGAAAGATACTTGGTACAATGGCATATCAGACAGGGCTGCATGTGAAAATATCGGAAATTCATGGAATGTCCCAGCGGGGCGGCAGTGTCGTGACACAGGTGCGCTTCGGGAAACATGTATATGCGCCGCTTGCACAAGCCGGAGAGGTTGATGTACTGATTGCCTTGGAAGAACTGGAAGCCCTGCGGTACGCATCATATTTAAAAGAAAATGGAATTTTGCTGATGTGTAACTGCCGGATTGAACCGACAGCATCAGACGGCGGTATATATCCGCAGAGTATCCGCACACAGCTTGAACAGAAATACTACGTATATTATATGGAAGAAATTCCACTTCGGGATAAGACATTAAACGTCCGTATGGTCGGTGCGGCAGCAGGATGCCTTGGATTTTCAAGGGAGGACGGAATAAAGGCACTGGAACAGAATGTAGCAGCCGAATTTTTAGAGAAAGATAAGAAAGCATTTCTTGAGGGCTGGGAGTTTTATGAGCAGACACAAAAATCGCCTGCGGAATGGAGAGTAGTATGCACAACGAATTGACGAAAAATGATATAAAAAAAATGGAAGATGAAATTGAGTACCGTGTACAGGTTGTCAGGAAACAGGCTTTGGAGGATGTAAAAGAGGCGAGAGCGCATGGGGATTTAAGTGAAAATTTTGAATACCATGCCGCTAAAAAATTTAAAAACCAGAATGAAAGCCGTATCCGATATTTGCAGAGAATGATTAAATCTGCGGTTGTCATTTCCGATGAATCGGCAGAAGATGAGGCAGGGGTCAATAATACGGTTGAAATCTATTATGAAGACGATGGCTCGACAGAAACAATTAAGCTGGTTACAACGGTGCGCGGCGATTCGCTGGAAGGCTATATCAGCATTGAATGTCCGCTGGGAAAGGCACTGCTCGGACATAAGGTCGGTGACCGTGTACTCGTAGAGGTGAATGACCATATCAGCTATTATGTTGTGATAAAGTCGATTCAGAAAACAGATGATTCGGGGGATAAAATCCAGAGTTATTAAAAGAAAGCAAAAGAAAGGATGAGGCAGGAGATTGGAATTTCACAAAGCACAGTTAGAGGCAATCCGGCATTTTAACGGACCGTGTATTACGCTGGCAGGGCCGGGAAGTGGAAAAACCACTGTATTAACATACCGCATTTTAAATCTGATTGAAAAATGCGGTGTTGCGCCGGAGCATATTTTAGTGATTACTTTTACGAGGGCGGCGGCAACAGAGATGAAGGAACGATTTTTGAAATTGTCGGATAACCGGTATTCGGGTGTCTGCTTTCAGACGTTCCATAGCTTCTTTTTTATGATTTTAAGAAAAGCATACGGATACCGTGCAGATAACATTATTACACAGCAGGAGCAGACACGGTTTTTTAAAAATATTTTAAATGAGTATGAACTGGAAATTACAGATACCATGGAACTGATTCGGCACGCTACGGCGTGGATTAGCAATGTAAAGAGGAGTGGGAAAAGCCCGGATACACAGCCGGTGGCAGCTGCGGGAATCTGCCCGCAGGAGATTCTTTGTGAAATCTATCACAAATATCAACAATATCTTACGGCAAAGCGGCTGATTGATTTTGAAGATATGACAGTGTATTGTTATGACCTGTTTTCACAGCGGAAAGATATTTTGTGGCAGTGGCAGGAACAGTATCAATATATTTTAGTGGATGAATTTCAGGATATTGATGCACAGCAGTTTCAGACGTTGCAGTTACTGGCAGACAGATATCGCAATCTTTTTATCGTTGGTGACGATGACCAGAGTATTTACGGATTCCGCGGAGCCTGTCCGGATTATATGCAGGAATTTAAAAAGATTTATCCTGAAGCGGTTCAGATTAATCTGTGTGTGAATTACCGGTGCAGGGCTCCGATTGTGGCGGCGGCAAAATCTGTGATTGCACATAATAAAAACCGTTATGAAAAAGATATTGTGGCGGCGCAGACCGGGTACGGAATGCAGACCGCGTGTGTTGTCGTCAAAGAGTTTGAAAGTACAGAAAAACAGAATCAGTTTCTGGCAGAACAAATCTTAAAACATTCAAAGCAGGGGAAATTTTCCGATATTGCCGTACTGGTGCGGACAAATACCGGGGCACAGGATTTTCTACAGACATTTCTGCAATATAAAATTCCATTTACAATTAAAGAGCATTTCTTAAATCCGTTTGAACACTGGATTGCACAGGATATTCTGGCATATATTCATCTGGCAATGGGAAGCCGTGAAAGAAAATATTTTTTTCGTATTATCAACCGTCCGGTGAGGTATTTATCCAGAGAAGCATTTGCGGATACAGTAGTTGATTTTGAAAGGGCAAAAGCTTTTTATGCAGAAAAAAGTGCGCTGAAAGACCGGGTAGAACAGTTGGAAGATGATATTTTAATCTTGTCAAAATTTTCACCGTTTGCCGCAGTCAATTATATACGAAAGGCCATTGGATACGAGGACTACATCCGCCAGTATGCAGATGAAAAAAAGCAGGATAAAGCATCACTTTATGAAATACTGGACGAGATTTCACAAAGCACAAAAACGTGTCGGACTTTTCCGGAGTGGTTTGAATACATTAAAGCATATACAGAGCAGTTGCAGAATAAAAAGCCGGATAATGCAGGTGGCGACAGAGGCAGAAACAGCATGGACAGTGTCACCGTCAGCACTATGCACGCCTCAAAGGGGCTGGAGTATAAAAAAGTTTTTCTTGTCGGATTAAATGAGGGGAATGTGCCGTACCATAAGGCGGTACTGGAAAAGGAACTTGAAGAAGAACGCAGAATGTTTTACGTAGCAATGACAAGGGCAAAGGAAGAACTGCATTTATATTTTCCAAGGGAGCGCGCAGGAAAAGCACAGAAAATATCCCGCTTCTTACAGGAAATAGACAGGAGCAGTGCCGTATGGGAACTGATTGAGGATAAATAAAAAATCCCGACGGAAGTAAATATCAACTGCCGCCGGGATGATTTTCAGGGATGAAGCGTTTTAGGCTTCTTCGTTTTCTTCGTCTTCCTGTGCATATAAATCTTCATATTCCATCGCATCTAATTCTTCATCAAAAGCTTCGGAAACCAGTTCGTATTCTTCATCGGATTCGATGTTTAAAAGCGAAGGCTCCCGGCCGTCATTTTCAACATAACGGTACAGATAAACTTCGTCCTGTTCGGCGGCTTCGCCTTCTAACGGAAGCAGGGCAATATAATCATTTTCACCGGCAGGGAAAATGCGGATAATCGCACATTCACATTCAGTTCCGTCATCTAAAGAAAGGGTTACGGTATTATATTCACTATTGTTTGTCTGTTCTGACATAAAAATCTCCATTCTGCCGCAGATACGGCTTTTTATTAAAGTATACAGTTCATTAAAACTTTAGCAGAAGAAGCAAAAAAAAGCAACTGCAATAAAGAATATTAAGCAAAAAGATGGAATTTTTTATATATTAAAAAAATTATTGCGCAAACGGATAAATTGTTGTATAGTAGCAATAAATAAATAACGATGTCAATGGGGACAATTTTAAAGGCGGTATATTATTTAAACCATACTTTAGAATTGTCCTTTTTATGTATTTTATATACGAAGACTTGAGAAATAAATGTCGTAAAAACGACGGAATGGAGAGCAAGATGGATAAGATTGATAAAAAACTCATTACATTATTACAGCAGAATGCAAGAATGCCGTTAAAGGCACTTGCCGAAAAGGTGTTTTTATCATCACCGGCGGTTTCTGCAAGAATTGAGCGTCTGGAGAAGGAAGAAATTATTGAGGGATATGAAGTAAAGATTAACCAGTTAAAGCTTGGCTACCATATTACGGCATTTATTAATCTGGAGGTTGCGCCGGTGCAGAAGCCGGAGTTTTATCCGTTTATTAAATCCTGTCCGAATGTGGTGGAGTGTAACTGTGTTACAGGGACGTATTCTATGCTGTTAAAGGTGGTGTTCCCAAGCACAATGGAACTGGATACGTTTATCGGACAGCTTCAGAAATTCGGCAGAACCAGTACACAGATAGTCTTCTCGACACCGGTTGCACCAAGAGGAATTGATGTCAATGCAGAAATGCCTGCAGACGAATAAATTATAAGAAAAGAATGAAAAAGTATGAAAAAACTGGCATTGTGTTGCGGCAATGACAGTTTTTTTGTTATACTCATAACAGTTGAATTAAAAAATCGGAGGGTATAAAAATGGGTATGAATTACCAGAAAAAAGCAATAGAAATTATGGATAATGTTTCCAAGGTGATTGTAGGAAAGGAAGACGTGACAAAACTGGTTCTGACAAGCCTGATTGCAGGGGGACATGTCCTGCTTGAAGATGTTCCGGGAACCGGAAAGACAATGCTTGCAAAGACCGTTGCAAAGTCTGTCGATGCACAGTTTAGCCGGATTCAGTTCACACCGGATTTACTGCCATCGGATGTAACGGGAATTAATTATTACAATCAGAAGGCCGGTGAATTTGTCTTCCGCAGAGGACCTGTATTTTCCAACATTTTGCTGGCAGATGAGATTAACCGTGCAACGCCGCGTACACAGTCGGCACTGCTTGAATGTATGGAGGAACATCAGGTGACGGTGGATTCCGATACGTACCGGTTAGAAGAACCGTTTTTAGTAATTGCAACGCAGAATCCGATTGAAACAGCGGGTACATATCAGCTTCCCGAAGCACAGCTTGACCGATTTCTGATGAAAATCTGTATGGGATACCCGGAAAAGGACGGAGAAATCGAGATTTTAAACCGTTTCTTAAAGGCAAGTCCGCTTACATCAGTGGAGAGTGTATGCAGTAAGGAAGAAGTCCTTAAAATGCAGCAGGAAGCAAAAGAGGTGTATGTACATCCGTCCCTTATGGGCTACATTGTAGATATTGCAGCGGCAACAAGAAAACACAGCAGTGTGGCAATCGGTGTCAGTCCGAGAGGAACGCTTACCATGGTTAGTGCCGCACGCGCATTTGCGTATATTGAAGGACGGGAATATATTGTGCCGGAAGATATCCGCATACTCGCAGAACCGGTCTTTGCACACAGACTGGTATTAAGACACGGACTGACTTATCAGGACAACAGAAATGCACTTATGCAGACAATTATGGAATCGGTAGAAGTACCAACCGAAGACTGGGGTAAATAATGGTAGTATTGATAATGCTGATTGGGGCAGGTCTGGTGTACTGGGCAGTCGGGCAGCTGTATGCGCGTTATTGGAATAAGGGGTTGTCCGTGGAAATCCGTTTTTCATCAGACCATGCCGTAAAAGGCGATGAAATTGAATTGATTGAAACCGTGGCAAACAGAAAATATCTGCCACTGCCGTATATTTATGTGAAATTTCAGACGGATAAAAGCCTGTTTTTTTTAGGAAAGGATGGAAGCAATGCGGTATCGGATAAGGCATACCGCAATGACGTCTTTTCATTAATGAATTATCAGCAGGCGGTACGGCGGATTCCGCTTTGCTGTACGAAAAGAGGCATATACCGTATCCGCAATGTGCAAATGGTGTCTACCGGTGCATTTATGGGAGATGTGCTTGCTGCGGAGTCAGCGCAGGATGCTGTCATTACCGTTTATCCGAAAACAGCAGACACGGATAGGCTGGCAGTGCCGTTTTTTCAGATGATGGGCACGGTGGAGCGCAATAAATATCTGTATGAAGACCATTTTATGTTTCGTGGAATCAGGGAGTATCAAAGCTACGATTCCATGAATCAGGTCAACTGGACGGCAACCGCCAAAAGCGGGCAGTTAATGGTCAACCAGTACAATGAAAGCACCTGCCAGCAGGTTTGCATTTTGTTAAATGTTGAGCCGGAGGGCATGATTCCAAAGGAAAAATTATCGGAGGAGAGCATTTCCATTGCATCAGGACTGGCGCAGATGTTTATCGAACAGGGCATACAGGTATCGTTATTGAGCAATGCAAGAAACGGCGAAACCGGGGAAGAAGCAGTTGTTTACGGTGCAAGCGGTCTGGCACATTTAAATAATGTGAATACGGTGCTTGCGGGGCTGGATTTAAGTTTTTCCGTGCGGGAGTTTAAGGACATTATAAAGGAAATGCAAAACGGTGTGTACGGTGAGGATTACCGGGCGGTACCGGGCAGTACGAATATGACGTATATTATGATTTCGCAGAATCGCCGTGAAAATTTAAAAGAAGGCTACAGACAGCTTACCGGCGGCATATCGGGTAATGTGTCAGGCGGCGCAGGAAACGGCGGAATGTGGATTGTGCCGTACTTTATTGATGAAAGAGAAGAAGTATTCCCGGCGGGAATGACCGGCAGTATAGATTTTACGGCATGGGAGGTGGACAGAAATGACGGATAAAAAGTTATCACGTTCCATGGAAATCTTGGAAGTTGTTATTCAGATGATTACATTTTACAGTGCATTTATGGCAGTTTATTTCGGTGCATTGCAAAAGCCGGTTTCACAGTTGTGGAAATCCCTGATTATCTTTGTGTTTGTGGCGGCGGCATATTACAGCCGCAGAAAAATCAAACTGTTTAAGCCGTTTATCGTGCTTCATATTGCGATTATTGCGGCGGCATTTTTTATGGGAACAACCGATGCGGAGCGGTTTTCATACTTTTTAATTGCGGCACTGATTGCGGGGTATTCGATTCGTTTAAAAACAATTACACTGCAAAAGAATGATTTGAGCAATACACCGTTATCCGATGATGCCGACGGACTGGATTTGGCGGAACAGCTTGAAATCAAAAAAAATCTGGTGGCAAGCGAACAGATTCCGCTGCCGTTTTGTGCATTTATGATATTAGGATACATGATTGGGCACCTTGTGGAGAGTAATCTTGTCATGAACAGCGAAGTTGTGCTGTTTGTGTTGTTTGTTCTGCTGGAGGTTGTCTACCGGGATTTAAAGAAATTAAACACAGTATTTCTTACTAACAAAGATAAGACCCATTTTCCGGTACAGCAGTTAAAGCAGGTCAACACCCGGATTATTCTCACAACAGTATTTTTAATGCTGATTGCAATGCTGTTGTTCTATAACGGCGAGTATGGCAATATATTTCAAGTGATAGGTGCCGGCGGCATGGCGGCGCTGAAAGGACTGTTAAAAGTTATTCTTGCAATATGGGGCAGTGGAGGTGGAGATTCGACCGTTGCGGAAGAACAGACAACGCAGGCTGAAACTGATGCGGATTTGAGTGATGTAGAGGAAATTTATGAACCTTCTGCGGCGGCATCGGCTGTTTTGGAAGCACTTGCGGTTATTTTAATCATTGCGGCAGCTGCCGGTATCTGTTATCTGATTTACCGCTATGTAAAGAACTTTAATAAAAAGAGAAAACCACAGGGTTATATTGAAGAAATTACAACGCTTGAAAAAGAAACCGTGCGTGTCAGAAAGCAGAAAACAGAAACAGATACCATAAAGACGGCACTGGAAACGGAAAGCCTGCGAAAAGCGTATAAGCGGCAGGTGCTAAAAAAGGCAAAAGAACACAGGCCGGACGGTACACAGACCCCACAGGAGCTTACGGCAGAATATATTACAAAGGACGATGGATACGGTGCGCAGATTACGCAGTTATATGAAAAGGCACGGTATGCGAAAGAGCCGGTTTCCAAAGAGGAAACAAAGCATTTTAAAGAAATGTTAAAACAAGACTTGACATCTTAAAGTCAATCATGTATGATGATTACCATAATAAGTAAATGCAATGAAGAGGAATATTAGATGTCTACCGGAGTCAGAGAGTTATCGGTTGGTGTGAGATAATGGAAGGGAAGCATTGAACTCGCCTTGGAGCTGCTATCTGAAAAAAGCATGACATATAAGATTGTTTTGAGTAGGCATAGCCGGGAGCCAGCCGTTATAGTGGACAGAATATAAGGTTTTTGCCCGTATTCAGTGAGTGCACGAGGATTTTCGTGAAATAAGAGTGGTAACGCGTGAGATTATGGTCTTTCGTCTCTTAGCATAGGTTTGATATGCTGGGACGGAAGACTTTTTGTTTTACTTATTATAATCAGATGCAGGGGCAATAGCTTTTAGATTTTTGCTTCGGGCATCATAATAATATTATTGGAGGAATGAAGAATGTTCGATTACAGACAGTATCAGAGAGGCTATTTTATGCCGCCGGTCTCCTGCATGGACTGGACAAAGAAGGAGTATGTTGATAAAGCACCGGTCTGGTGTTCCGTGGATTTAAGAGACGGCAATCAGGCGCTTGTTGAGCCGATGAGCCTGGAACAGAAGCTTGAATTTTTCAAACTTCTTGTAGCGGTCGGATTTAAGGAAATTGAAGTCGGTTTTCCGGCAGCTTCAGAAACAGAATATGAATTTTTAAGAACATTAATCGAAAAGGATATGATTCCGGACGATGTAACAATTCAAGTATTAACACAGGCAAGAGAACATATCATCAAGAAGACTTTTGAAGCGGTAAAGGGTGCGCCGAGAGCTGTTGTACATGTATACAATTCAACTTCACTGGCACAGAGAGAACAGGTATTTAGAAAGTCTAAGGAAGAAATCAAGCAGATTGCCGTTGACGGTGCAAAGCTGTTAAAGGAATTGGCTGAAAAAGAAGAGGGCAACTTCGCGTTTGAATACAGCCCGGAAAGCTTTACGGGAACAGAACCGGAATATGCGTTGGAAGTATGTAATGCCGTATTAGACGTCTGGGAACCGACCGCTGATAACAAGGCGATTATCAATCTCCCGGCGACCGTAGAAATGTCTATGCCGCATGTATTTGCAAGTCAGGTTGAATATATGAGCAAAAACTTACATTTCCGTGACAATGTAGTGCTTTCGCTTCACCCACACAACGACAGAGGAACAGGTGTTGCCGATGCGGAACTCGGGCTGCTTGCTGGCGCAGACAGAATCGAAGGAACATTATTCGGCAACGGCGAGCGTACCGGTAATGTCGATATTATCACACTGGCAATGAATATGTATGCGCAGGGTGTCAATCCTGAATTAGATTTATCCAATATGCCAAAGCTTGCTGAAACCTTTGAAAGACTGACAAAGATGAAGATTCATGAAAGACATCCGTACTGCGGAAAGCTTGTATTTGCAGCATTTTCCGGTTCTCATCAGGATGCGATTTCAAAGGGTATGCATTATCGTGTGGAAAAAGACCCTGCACACTGGACAGTACCATATCTGCCGATTAATCCGGAAGATGTCGGACGTACATATGATTCCGATGTTATCCGTATTAACAGTCAGTCCGGCAAGGGCGGCGTCGCATATGTCTTAGAGCATAACTACGGCATGATTATTCCGAAAAAAATGCGTGAAGATTTGGGATATGCAGTCAAGGATATTTCCGATGTACAGCATAAGGAAATTGCGCCGGACGAAGTGCTTGAAATCTTTGAAAAGCGTTATAAGAAATTTACACCGGTATTTAAGATTACGGAAGTTCATTTCAAACAGGTGGACGGTATCCAGACCGTTGTAACGATTGAGCAGGACGGTAAAAAGGTTGAAATCGAAGCCAGCGGCAACGGTCGTTTAGATGCAGTCAGCAATGCTCTTGCAAAGCATTTCAACAAGCCTTGTGAAATTATGTGCTATGAAGAACATGCTTTAAAAGACGGCTCAGATTCCAGCGCCATTGCTTATGTCGGCATTGAACACGGCGCAAAGGGCAGCTTCGGTATCGGTATCGACCACGATATTATCCGTGCTTCCATTGATGCACTTGAATCAGCAATGAACAGAAGCCTGATTGAAGAATAAATCATAAAATGCAGGGCCGCCACACCGGACCGATTGCCTTAAAACAGGCGGGACCGATGTGGCGGTTTTTGTTTTTGAACAAAAACCAACAGTTATGATTGCAGATGAGAAATCGCCTGAGCGAATTTCTCATCGCAGCTTCGCGACTAAGTCACTCAGGAATGGAGATTAGTATGAATAAGATTATATTGGCATCGGGGTCGCCGAGAAGACGGGAACTACTTGAACAGATAGGTATTCCGTTTGAGGTCGTTACAAGTAATGCGGCGGAAGTTACTTCGGCGGTACAGCCTGATGAAATTGTGAAAGAATTGTCAAAAATAAAAGCAGAAGCCGTGGCACAAATCTGTAAGGAAAAGGGAGAATTGTATCAGGAGGCGGTGATTCTTGGTGCAGATACGATTGTGTATCACAACGGGAAAGTCCTTGGCAAGCCAAAATCCGAGGAAGATGCGTATTCGATGATTGAAAGTCTTGCAGGAAAAGAGCATTTTGTATATACTGGAGTTACAATACTGACACCGAAGAAGCAGATTTGTTTTGCTGAGGCGGTAACGGTATCGTTATATGAGATGTCCGCGGAAGAAATTAAAAGCTACATTGCGACCGGTGAACCGATGGATAAAGCGGGGGCATACGGTATTCAGGGCAGATTTGCCGCATTTGTCAAAGGAATCAGCGGCGATTACAATGCAGTTGTGGGACTTCCGGTGGCGAGAGTTTATCAGGAATTAAAAAATGCAGGCGTGCTATGACGGCAGATGAGAAACCGCCTGCGCGGATTTCTCATCGCATCTTTACAACAAGTTACTTAGAAATGAGGATTGAAATGATAAAACTGGTGGCAAGTGACCTTGACGGCACACTTTTGTTAAATGGTGCGCAGAGTGTAGAGGATTCCATGTTTGAAACGATTGGAAGGCTTTTGGACAGAGGAATTTTATTTGCGCCGGCAAGCGGAAGACAGATGACAAGTTTAAAACGGCTGTTCGCACCGGTGGCGGAAGAACTGGTATATATCAGTGAGAACGGTGCATTGGTTTCCTATAAAGGAAAGACGATTGCAAAGACACCGATGAAGCGGGAACTGGCACTGGAAATTATTGAAGATGTGCTCGCGCAGGATTACTGTGAAGTGCTGGTATCCGGCGAAAAGACGGCATATATTAAGCCGAAGACCAAAGAGTATCACGACAGAATGACAAAGGTGGTCAATTACCATACGACACTGGTGTCGGATTTTTCGGAGATTCAGGAAGACATTTTAAAGGTTGCAGTCTGTGATTTGTCGGGCATTGAACATTCAAAGGAGCATTTTTTCAAGCGCTGGGGAAATGAAGCAGCAGCAGTTGTATCCGGTTCGCTGTATCTGGATTTTATGGATTTAAAGGTCAGCAAAGGCAATGCCATGAAACAGATTCAGCAGTCTATGGATATTTTACCGGAAGAATGTATGGCGTTTGGCGATAATTATAATGATATACCGATGTTAGATAGTGTGGGACATGCTTATGTCATGGAAAAGGCAGTCGATGACATAAAAAAGCATGGTCAGTTTATTACGGCAAATGTTGAGCATACTTTAAAAGATGTATTTCATTTATAGAAGAATATAAAATCATCACGACAAATATTTTAAAAGGAAACAGGTGAAAAAATTATGGAGCAGTATTTAGAAGAATGTGCAGAAGTATTTTTAAAGGAACAGGGAAAGCTATTTGATGAACCGGTAGCGGAAACGATAGAAGAAGCAAAAGAATTTCTGGAAGACTGCTTTGCACAGGTATTTGAAAATATTTCAGAGGTGCGGGCATATTTAGACGAAGAAGGCATGGACGTATCAGGTGTATCCGATGAAGAACTGGCAGACGAGCTGGAGGTATTTGCCATTTCAGACGGCAGATACTTTGTTGTTGAAGCGTAAACGGTAAAAGCATAAGACAGGACAGAAAGGATACAGCGAAAAATGCGTATAACAGTAATCTGTGTTGGCAAAATTAAAGAAAAATTTTATACAGATGCGCTGGCGGAGTACCGGAAGCGGCTGTCAAAGTACTGCAAATTAGAGATTGTAGAACTGGCAGACGAAAAGACGAAGGAAAATGCCAGTGCGCATGAAATAGAACTGGTCAAGGCAAAAGAAGGTGAGCGGATTCTTTCTGCAATCAAAGAGGATATGTATGTCATTGCACTTGCAATTGAAGGGAAGATGCTGGATTCCGTTGAACTTTCTGAAAAAATAGAAAAGCTTGGGCTTTCGGGCAGCAGCCATGTGGCATTTGTCATCGGCGGTTCGCTCGGACTGGATTCACGTGTTTTAAACCGTGCGGATATGAAACTGAGTTTTTCTAAGATGACATTTCCGCATCAGCTGATGCGGGTAATTCTTTTAGAACAGATTTATCGTGCGTACCGGATTATGACGGGAGCGCCGTATCATAAATAAAGAGCAGATGAAAGACAGATATTCTTAAAGATGAAATTCTTTGGGAATATCTTTTTTTTCAAAAATACTTGACTTAAAGTTAAGTTTAACTTGTATGATAAGGTTGTAAAGGTTCGTGAGGAACTGCCGGAACTTAAAAAAGTAGTTTAGCTGCGTTTGGCACGGGTGTTTGCGCCGCAGGCATCACAAATATCCTTTATTGCAGAATAAAAATCAGTTCCGTCCGCAATTTCTCCGGTATTGGAATGGAGGTTCATATGAAGACAACAAACAAAGAAGAATTTGAAAAACAGAATGTATTTGGTATGGGAAATGCCAATACGGCATATGCACAGTATTTTAGCGGTGAATCTTTTTTGAATCCGCTGACAAAGCCGGAAACAGGCGTTTTTCTTGCAAACGTGACATTTGAGCCGGGCTGCAGAAATAACTGGCATATTCATCATGCAACAAAGGGCGGTGGACAGCTGCTTGTCTGTACAGCAGGTGAAGGCTGGTATCAGGAAGAAGAAAAAGAAGCTGTCAGCTTAGTTCCGGGAACGGTTATTACAATTCCAGCAGAAGTCAAGCACTGGCACGGTGCGAAGAAGGACAGCTGGTTTTCACATATTGCCGTAGAAGTGCCGGGTGAAAATTGCAGTAATGAGTGGTGTGAGCCGGTATCCGATGAAGAATATGGGAAATTAGGTTAAAATCAGGAGGAAAAGAAATGTTACAGGAAACATATACTTTAAGTAATGGAAAGCAGATTCCAAAGCTTGGACTTGGAACATGGTTTATTGATGATGACAAGGCAGCAGAAGCTGTCAGAGAAGCTGTAAAAGCCGGCTACCGTCTGATTGATACAGCACAGGCTTATGGTAATGAGCGTGGTGTTGGTGAAGGAATTCGCACCGGTGGCGTGCAAAGAGAGGAACTTTTGGTAGTATCAAAAGTAGCTGCAGGGCACAAAACTTATGAAGACAAATGCAGAGGTTTTCCTGTTTATGATGGAAAGATATAATGTGAATAATAGGTTGTATTTATCCTAAAATTTGTATATACTATAGTAAATAAATCACGGAGGTGATCATATGACTATAGATACAAAAACAATGGTGTCTATTTCAGACGCTAACCAGAATTTTTCTAAAGTAGCAAGATTAGTGGACGAATGCGGTTCAGCAGTGATTTTGAAGAATAATGTACCAAGATATCTTATTATAGACTTTAGTAAAGCAGATAAGGATTTTACTGCATCTGATGAAGATGTGTTAAGTATTTCAAAGCAGCTTATGGAGCAGAATAAGGAAGCATATGAGGTACTGGCTAAATGAAAAAACTGAGCAAAAAGCAGATTCTTATGCTTCACACTCAATTGATTTAGCAGACTGGTGGAAGCGAAGGAGTCAGAGATTACAATTTACGGGACTCAGCTTTAGAAACTCCTTTTCAGTCTTTTGGAGGGGATGAATTGTATCCTACGATACAAGCGAAAGCCGCAAGATTAGGATATGGGTTGATTAAAAACCATTGTATGATAGATGGGAATAAAAGGATTGGAACGCATGCAATGTTGGTTTTTCTTGCTTTGAACGGGATAGAACTTAAGTATATGCAAAAAGAATTATACGAAACTATTCTTGATGTTGCAGCTGGGAAAATAGAATATGAAGACCTATTGCAATGGGTTCTTGACCATCAAAACTAAATAGTGTAACTGGCAAAAGACCGCTCAGAGATAATCTGTTCGGTCTTTTGTTTTGAACAAATTGGGATGGGATTTATAATTGAAACAATTACGCCGATATATATATTGTATATGAATAGGTAAACGGATTTACAATAAGATATGTGATTTTAAAATTAATTGATGTGAAAAAATTTGACAGTGATGCGGTGTGGATACGGTATCGGTGTTAGAAGCCGATTGCAATTCTGCCCCAACTTGAGGCAGAATTGGAGCTTTAGTAAAGCAGATATGTGGTGGAAGTTATGTATCTGCTTTTTATGTTGTAATTTGTAAGAAGTACAAATTAACTTTCATGCTCGAAAATAATATAATAATAAGCACAAAAGTCAAAGAGAAAAATGAAAGGAATGTATCAGATCAAATAATCCAGATTGCAAAAGAAAATAATGGAGTTGTAACAACTGCGGATATCACAGAAAGGGGAATTCTTCGTGGAAATATAAAAACTCTTTTGAATTCGGGAAAATTAGAACGAACAGCACGAGGTGTTTATATTTTGCCGGAAATATGGGAGGATGAGTTTGTGAATTTGCAGGCTCGTTTTAGAAAAGGAATTTTTTCTAACGAGACAGCACTTTTTTTATTGGATTTAACTGACAGAACGCCAAATAGGTTTGACATGACATTTCCTGCAACTTATAATCTTACGAATGTTAAAAAAGAACAAATCATTGCATTGACTGTGAAGAAAGAGTGGTACGAAGAAGGAATATTACAAGTAAGATCTCCTGGAGAAAATAATATAAAAGTATATAATATGGAGCGAACGTTATGTGATATCTTGCGTAAACGAAGTGGAGTAGATGCTGGAATTATAGTGGAAGCGTGCAAGCGTTATGCAGAAATGCATGATATTGAGGCGCTTTGCGTATGATAAAAGAAAGCGGAGGAGAAGAAAGAAGCAAAGAAAAAGGAGTTGTCAAAGCAAATTGAAGTAAGAAAATGCTTTTTAATCCGCCATAAATTGTTGTCCCCATTCGCACATAGAGTCCAATAAAGGAATCAGTGTTTTGCCTAACTCGCTTAAGCTGTATTCTGTTTTGGGAGGAATTATAGGATATATTTTTTTGATGATTAAGTTATCACTTTCAAGCTCGCGTAACTGTTGGGCAAGCTTTCATTTCTTTAATATTGCAGACATGATTAGAAGACAAGGCAGTGAACCAATAATGGTTTACTGCCCTTTTCACAACAAAAAAAGGTCATTTCACAACATTCCAGATAGATATTGCATGAACTTATCCGATATAATAGCTATAAATATATGTAAGCAAGGAAGTGACAATATGCGAATTGCTATCTGCGATGATGAAGTATCTATGGTTCAGATACTGGAAGAAAAAATAAAAAAGCTATTGCCGGATGCGGTTATAGAGAAATATTTATCAGGTGATGAACTGATTGCAAGTGGCAGTAAGCCGGATATTCTTTTTCTGGATATTCAGATGCCGGGAATGGATGGGATGGAAACGGCAAAGGTGCTTCGTCAGGACAATGAGGATATGATACTCATTTTTGTGACAGCAGCAGAGGAGTATGTCTTTCAGGCATTTGATGTCGGAGCATTTCATTATCTGGTTAAACCGTTTTCCGACGAGAAATTGAAAGAGGTTGTGACAAAGGCAGTCCATAACATAAAAAGGAGTTCCAGACTTCAAAAAGACGAAAAGTATATCATGGTACAGACCGCCGGAAGTCATATAAAAATTTTCCTGCGTGATATTGTGTATGCCGAGGTGTATAACAGAAAAGTTATTATCCATACACGAAGTACGGATATTGAATACTATGGTAAATTACAGGAATTAAGTGATATGGCAGGAACAGATTTTTTCCGAACACACAGAGCCTATCTTGTGCATTTTAAATATGTAGAAAAATATGATGCAACTTGTGTAACTATGAAAAATGGAACTGCATTGATTGCAAAACAGAATTATCCGGAGTTTGTGAAGCAATATCTGAAGTATAACCAGAGGAAAGGAAATGAAGTCAGATGAGTTTAGTGGAAAGATGCTGGATGATCACATCGAAGTTTTCTGTTATTGCAATTTTGATTATTACAGGAATCTGTTTTGGTGTTTTTGTATATCCATATATGAAAAAGAAAAGGGAAGCTGCTCTGGTCAGTATTGTTTATATTGGAATTATGTCTGTGCTGTATCTGATACCGCAGCAGATTGGCAATTTTTCTGCATATATGCTGGGGGTTGTGGCTGCATTTTTTGTGATGTATGTACGGGACAGAAGAAACATCTATCAGAAAATATTTCTTGCAGTGACATTTTTTTCTATCCGTTGGCTTGCGGTTGCAATGGCAGGCAGACTGGATGATTTTATCACAAAAGCTCTGGTTTTTAGGAATACGATTGCAGGAAGACAATGGCTGCAATATGGACTTTATGCTGGAACGAGAATTCTGGATATTGTGCTTTGTATCGTTTTCCTTGCAGTTGCAATCGGTCTGATCAATAAAGCATATGTATACAAAAATGATGAAATGAGCGTTAAAGAGCTGGTAATGCTTATCATACCTTCTCTTGTGGGAGTTACAGGATATGGCATTCTGCAATATTATCTGAATATTTATGAAAAAGATACAGGAAAGAGCCTGACAGATACCTATGGATTTTATGGAGCTTTAAGCTTTGTGCATTATTTTATCTCTATCATAGCAATTCTTGTTATGACTACGATGTTTCAAAACTGGAAGGTGGCACAGGAAGAACAGACAGGGCAGGAGCTGGTATTAAATCAGGTCAGTAATATGAAAAAGCATATCGGGGAAGTGGAAAAGCTGTATCAGGATATCCGCAGCCTGCGTCATGACATGGGGAATCATATACAGATGCTGGAACATCTTGTGGCAGAGAATCATATGGATGATGCAGCAGAATATATGGAGCATTTGAAAAAGGAGTGGAATGAAATATCTCCTGAGATAAAAACGGGGAGTCCTGTCATTGATGTGATTCTGATGGAAAAGTTAAGAGAAGCAAAGGAAAAGCAGATTCGTTTTATATCAGATTTTCATTATCCGGGGGATACGAAATTAAATGCATTTGATTTAAGCGTGATCTTAAACAATGCACTGGATAATTGCATGGAAAATGTAAGTGGAGAAAATCCTTATATCTGTATCTCTTCTTTTCGGAAAAACAGTATTTTTATGATAACCATAAAGAACAGATATGAGGGAGAGTTAAATTATAAGGACAGTGATCTGCCGGAAACAACGAAATCCGGGAAGGAGCATGGAATTGGACTGCATAATATCCGAAGGGTTGCAAGGATGTATATGGGAGATATATCTTTAGAGCAGGAGAATCAGGAAGTGGTTCTAAGTATTATGTTACAGGTAGAATAAGGACAAAAAGCACTAAGTAATCTGTGAAACATCAGAATATTTAGTGTTTTTTATTTGCTTCACAACAAAAAAAGGGCGGTTCACAACATCGCTGTTTATTGTAAAGAAAGATATGCCGAAAGAATCAGTAAAGAGAAATCATGTTGTACAGATTTTTAAGGAAACGGATTTCAGAATTTAAGCTCAAGGAGGCCAAATCCTCTCCTCACCAAAGGGTTCGGATTTTGCTTCGCAAAACAAGGAGGATTAAAATGAGAATCAATGGATTTAGTGGGACAAATACGCAGACAGGAACAATGGGAATGACACAGGGGAATGATTCTGTAAGTAAAAATATTCAGAATCAGATTGCAAATGCACAGCAGAAGCTACAGGATTTATCATCGAATGAAGAAATGTCATTAGAGGATAAGATGAAAAAGCGTCAGGAGATACAGCAGGAGATTAACAATCTCAATCAGCAGTTAAGACGGCACCAGATCGAGCAGAGAAAGGAACAGCAGAGTAAAAATTCGTCATCTATGGATGATATGGTGGCTGGAACAAGTAGCACTTCTAAAAAGAAAGACACCGGATTGTCACAGGCAAGTATGCAGGCGATGATTTCCGCAGATTCTTCCATGAAACAGGCAAAGGTGCAGGGAAGTATGGCAACACAGATACAGGGACGTGCCAGTGTGCTTGAATCTGAAATCAAACAGGATGCCGGAAAAGGAAATACTGAGAAGAAGGAAGAAGAATTGGCAGAGCTGCAGGCAAAGGCACAGTCTGCGACAGCAGCACAGATGTCTACACTTGCAGATGCAAATAAATCAGTAGAAGAAGCTGCAAAAGCGGAGAACAGCAATACAGAAGACACTGCAACAAAGAACAATACTGATAAATCCGAGAAAACACAGGAATCTGCGGGGGCTGCGGCAGAGGAGACAGACAGCGTAAAGAATACGGATATCAAAGGGGAAACACAGGTGACAGTAGAAACACCGACTCTGGAAAATGTACAGAATGCAACACAGCAGGCAGTGTATACACCGATTGATATTCGTTTATAGTTGGTAAAGGAGAATGGTATTATGTCAGAGATTAAGAGTTTTAGTGATTACACAAGTAAATATAACAGCAATGTAGATTATTCCGCATTATTTGGAGGAACTTCCGACAGTTCATCCGTAGGAAACACCAATATGCTTTCTGATTATGCTGCGATTAAAAACGGAAGCTATGGAAAACTTATGAAAGCATATTATGCAAAGCAGGATGCAGAAAAATTATCGGGTAAAGGCGATACTTCACAGAAGCTTACACTGATGAAAACAAGTGCGGATTCCCTGAAAAAATCAGCAGATGCACTAAACGATGCGTCACTCTGGGAAAAAAAGAAAATAAAAAAGAAGGATGAAAAGACCGGGGAAGAAACAGAGGTAGAGGATTATGACTGGGATGCAATTACCAAAAAAGTGAAATCTTTTATTGATGATTATAATGACGTTGTTAAGGAGGCAGGAGAATCCAATACAAAAGATGTTCTTAGAAATGCTTCATGGATGACAGGCATGACAGACAAAACCAGTCATTTACTTTCTAAAATAGGTATTACCATAGGAAAGGGGAATAAGTTGGAGCTAGATGAAGATGAATTGAAGAAAGCAGATATCAGTTCACTGAAAACGGTTTTTACAGGTTACAATTCCTTTGTAGGCAAAACAGCCCAGAAAGCAACTGGTATATCAAATGCTGCGAACCGGGCAAGTGCAACTTATACAAACAATGGTACATATTCTAAAACGAATTCTTCTCTAACGTCAAGTAAGATAGATAAGGAAGTATAGTATGTTAAGCCTAAATGACAAGAAGAAAAATCTTTTGTATTAATTTGTCGGGAAGGAGGAACCAGATGAGTTTTACAGTCAATTTATCCGGTGGAGGTTTACTGATAAATAGATTTAATAGTTCTAATATGTTGAAAAGTACACAGGAAAAATTGCAGCGACAGCAGGAACGGGATAATAAGGTGGCTTTTTTTGAAGCACAAAAAGAAAATTTGAAAAACCGAAAGGCTGACAGTTTGGAAGAAATCTCTGAAAAGCTGGAAATGTTTCATAATTATGAGGATGAAATTGCGGCAGCAAATCAGGAGTATAATAATTCACAGATGTTTCATGTCATGGACGAGGCAGAAGAACATGGCGAAAAGATTGCGGAAGCTGCTGAGAGGAATAAGCCTAAAACAGAAGAAGAACGAAAGGAAGAAATGGTGGATGAAGCTCTTGGAACAGAGGAAAACAAGGGCATGATGTCTGAAATCATGGACGAACTTTCGGAGACAACCGAAGAAATGACAGAGCAGATGACGGAAAAAACTGTGGAGAATATGGAAGAACTTCCAGACGAGGTTTTGCAGGAGCAGCTTGCTACAGATAGTTTAGAGGCAGCAGAAATGGTACAAACAGACACAATTAAAAGGTATGTGCCGATTGATATTAGAGTCTAATGGTATTTATCTGGGAAGGAAACAGCTATGAAGATTTACAATAATACAAATATTACATATTCTGCAATCGAACATAACAGCAGGGAAAATACAAAGCAAAATGTTCCGGCAGATTTAGAAAAGAAAATGACACAGTATACAGATACACTTTCCATTTCCAAAACAGGGCAGGAGAGCTTTCGACATTTATCTTCTGTCAGTTCTATGGATTATCAGAACCGTTTTGAGAAGGAAGTGACGGATATATTTGTCAAAGAAGATACAGAGAGTGTAAAAACTGATTCCTTTGAACATCATGTAAACAGAATGGCAGAAGCATATAACAAAATGAAAAACAGCATTGAAGAAAAATATGCGGAACAAGATTATGAGCCGGAGTATTATGTGACAGAATCGGGCAAAATTGAGGAATTAACCAAAGAAAAAGAACTGGATATGCTGAATCAGGCATATGAAAATCACAGTAATTTTATGGCAACTTCAACAGAAATCTGGTCAGAATTACAGGATTTTACCCCATCGGTAGTTTACCATAAAGGAAGTGAACAGACAGCAAATGAACAGAACATAGGTGAGAATCAGGAGAATATTGCAAAATCTAAAGAAAAGGGGGTTATCCAAAATTCGGCATATCAGGCATTTTTATCCGCCATCAAGTCGGATAACCAGAAATTATCGCAGCAGTATTCGGGTGACTGGAAAGATTTAAGGCTAAATCTGAATGTATCAGATGGTGATCGGAAAATACTTAATGGTATTTGGGATTATTATGCTAATAAAAGGTAATGAAAGCTTTGTCATACGAAAGGAGATGTTAGTATGGCAGTTACAGGTGTAAACAATTACTCTAATATTTACACAAATGCTTATACCGGTAATATACGGAAAAATAATGCTAAGGAAACCACAGAAAAGCAGGTTGTGGAGCAAACAGAAGATGTAAAGACAGGGACAACCCGAAAAACTGCAGCGGATGAACTTTCCTATCTTTCTAAAAAATTTGACAATTATAGTTTTGTATCAGCAAATTATAGTCCGGGGATGAAATATGGTAAATCAATTACCACGAATGTAGCGATTTCTCCTCAGTTTTTAACAAAAATGGCAAATGATTCAGACTTAGAAGATGAGTACATAAAAGAAATTGGTAACATGAAAAAATTAGATGAGCAGTTTGCAAAGCAACAAGCAGATATTGGATGGAGAGTTGAACAGGGATGGGCAATAGATAAAGATGGAAATATTAGTTCATGGGCAATAGGACATAAAGATTCAAAAGTAAAATCGTTTCTTCAGAATATGAGTGAAAAAGCCGAAGAAATCCTACAGAAGCAGTTGGAAAAAGCAAAGGATACAAAGGAAGAAAAAGAAGTATTCTCGATGAAAAAGCATAAAGAAGTTTCAAAAAAGAACAATGTCGATTTGAAGGTGTAAATAATCAGATTCGAAGTATTATGCAGAAAAAATGCATAGCATTGAGGGAGCCTTGCGTATGTCAGATGAAATCAATGCCCAGTTCGGATTTGAAAGAGTATTCGGTAAGACTAACGACAATGCAGATACTGATACAAAAATTACAAAATTTGGCATCTCTTTTAATAGTGACGGAACTACCACATTCTTTGCAGAGTTAGAAAAATCATCAGCCAGTCAGAAAGAATATCTTGAAAAGCTTCAGGAAAAGAAAGCTGAGGAGAATAAAATCGGCGGAAGATTTAATTTTTTAGCTTAGTGGATTCAGATGAAAATAGAAGCAATTTCATAAAATCTTACATACACACTTGACAATATGCCTCTGAGCGTGGTGTTGGTGAAGGTGTCAGAACCTGCGGTGTGGCAAGAGAACAGCTTTTTGTTGCAAGTAAGGTGGCGGCAGAGCATAAGACCTATGAAGAAGCAAAGGCAGGCATTGACAAAACACTGGAAACCATGGGACTGGATTATCTGGATTTGATGATTATTCATTCTCCGCAGCCTTGGGATAAGGTCAATCAGAGTGATGACCGGTATGTGGAAGGCAACCGGGCTGCATGGAGAGCATTGGAAGATGCTTACAAGGCAGGCAAACTTAAAGCAATCGGCATATCCAATTTCCAGATTGGTGATATTGAAAGCCTTCTCGAAACAGCAAAAATCAAGCCGATGGTAAACCAGATTCTGCTTCATATCAGTAATACGCCGCTTGAACTGGTAGAATACTGCCAGAAAAACGGCATTACGGTTGAAGCGTATTCACCGATTGCACATGGTGAAATTTTAAAACAGCCGGAAATTAAGGCTATGGCAGACAAATACGGCATAACCGTTCCACAGCTTTGTATCCGTTATACAATCCAGCTTGGTACGGTTTCACTGCCAAAGACAGCTAATCCAGAGCATATGAAATCTAATGCAGCGGTGGATTTTGAAATCAGTGATGAAGATATGAAGACACTCAAAAATTTCAAGAAAATTGAAAGCTATGGCGAAAGTGGTATCTTCCCGGTATACGGAGGAAAAATGTAAAATGAAAAAGCCATATATTATATGCCATATGATGACATCTGTGGACGGAAGAATTGACTGTGCCATGACGTCAAAGTTAAGCGGTGTATCCGATTATTACACCACGCTGGCTCAAATTAATGTGCCGACTACGGTAAGCGGAAGAGTGACAGCAGAACTGGAAATGGCAGAGCCGGGAAAGTTCGCTGCGTCAAACACTGAAATTTACGGACAGGAAGGCTTTTCAAAAAAGGCAGACTGTGCCGGTTATGAAGTGATTGTCGATACAAAAGGCACACTGCTTTGGTCGGATGCCGCAGACATGGAGAAACCGTATCTGCTTCTTTGTTTTTGAGGACTCCCCATTGATAACCGGTGATGAAAGGCATATAATATATTAAGTAATAATTATTTGAAAACGGAGATTAATATTTATGGTAAAGATAGATTTGATTACAGGATTTCTGGGTTCAGGCAAGACAACATTTATCAAAAAATACGCACAGTATCTGATGTCACAGGGATTTCATATCGGAATTCTTGAAAATGATTACGGTGCAGTCAATGTTGATATGATGCTGTTGCAGGATTTAATGGGAGAACAGTGCGAACTGGAAATGATTTCGGGCGGCTGTGATAAAGAAACGCATATCCGCCGTTTTCGTACAAAGCTGATTTCAATGGGGATGTGTGGCTATGACCGTGTGATTGTCGAGCCTTCCGGTATTTTTGATGTGGACGAATTTTTTGACGTACTGCATGAAGAACCGCTGGATAACTGGTATGAGATTGGTAATGTAATAGCGGTCGTTGATGCTGAACTTGAAAATGAACTGTCGGCGGAGGCAGATTATCTGCTGGCTTCGGAAGCCGCCAATGCCGGAAAGATTCTTTTAAGCCATGCAGACGAAGCAGACGGAGCGCAGATAGAACAGACGATTGAACATTTAAACCGTGCCATGGCGCAAATCGGCTGTAAAAGAAGATTTGACGCGGAGATTGTAAAAAAGGGAACGATACAGCTTACCAATTCGGATTTAGAAAGCTTTTCCCTGTGCGGATACGTTTATGAAAATTATCAGAAAATGGATTTATCGGAGCAGAACGTTTTTCAATCGCTTTATTTTATGAACAGCACAATGTCAGAAGAAACATTAAAAGCGGCAGTAAAAAAGCTGTTTGAAGATGAAAACTGCGGCAATATTTTCAGAATAAAAGGATTTTTAAAAGCAGATAATGACAAGTGGCTGGAATTAAATGCCACACATAGCAAAATCACTTTACAGCCGATAGCCGAGGGGCAGGATGTACTGATTGTAATCGGGGAACGGTTGAACAAAGAAGCGGTTGAAAGTTATATACAAAGTGATAGCTTCCGCATGTAAGACAGATATCATGAAGATTTCTGCCCGCATTATCATGAATTGTAAAATCTAAAATGTGTGTATAGATATTGTTGTCAAGCAGAGTATAAAAATATGAGCTATCATAAAAAGACTGTGAATTTAACGGTTCAATATACTCCCGATTCCGGGGACATATCAAAAGCCGTTAAGACACAGTCTTTATTTTTACAGACTTATTATTCTGTTCATTATTAATACTGAATGACACCGAACTGCGCCAGTGTATAGAAAACTAAAATAATTAAAAGCAGTACCGGTGCGATATAGCGGATCATCATGCGGTAAATATTTTTGCGCTTGAAGGTTTCGCCGTTTTTGGTAGCTTCTGCAATAATGTAATCGGCGCCGACAAACCAGCCAATCATAATGCAGGTTAAAAATGCAACAACCGGCAGTAGTATACTGTTACTGATAAAATCACAGAAAGTCAGGAAATCCATGCCAAAGATTGTAAATCCGGACCATATACCGTTGCCTAAAGAGCATGGCACACCGAGCAGAATGGAAAACAGTACAATACCGATACAGCATTTAATACGGCTCAGCCCAAAGCGGTCCATCATCATCGAAACAATTGCTTCCATGACAGATACGGAACTTGTCAGTGCGGCAAACAATACCAGTGTAAAAAAGAGTGCACCCATAAAACGTCCCCCTGCCATTTGTGAAAAGACCTTCGGCAGTGTAATAAACATCAGTCCGGCGCCGCCCTGTGACATTCCGGCTTCTCCGCTGAAAATGTATACGGCAGGAACAACCATCAGTCCGGCAAGCAGGGCAATAACCGTATCAAAAATTTCAATCTGATTGACAGATTTTACCATGCTGACATCGTCACGTGTGTAAGAACCATACGTAATCATAATGCCCATTGCAAGGCTCATGGAATAAAACATCTGCACCATTGCGGCACAGACGGTTTTCAATGAAAACTTTGAAAAATCCGGTAACAGGTAATATTTTAATCCGGCGGCAGAACCAGGCAGTAATACAACGTAAATGCAGATAACAACTGCAAGAATGACTAAAACCGGCATTAAAACACGGCTGACATTTTCGATTCCTTTTTCAACTCCACACACGACAATCAATGCGGTCAGTGCAAGGAAAATAAAAAAGAAAATAAGTGGTGCGTATTCCTGACTGATAAAGTTTGAAAAAAACGAAGTTTCTGCGGCGGCTTCATTTTGTCCGGAGATAAATACAGCCATGTATTTTGTTACCCAGCCGCCGATTACGCAGTAATACGGCAGGATAATAACCGGAATGATAAAAGCAATCGGTCCGATAAATCCAAATTTTTTATGCACTTTTGCATAGGCTCTTGTAGGACTTAATTTGGTTTTCCGTCCGATTGCAATTTCGGTGGTCATGAGTGTAAATCCAAACGTCAGTGCCAATATAATATAAACTAAGATAAAAATGCCACCGCCGTACTGTGCAGCCAGATAAGGGAACCGCCACATATTTCCGAGTCCGACAGCACTTCCTGCGGCGGCAAGTACGAATCCAAGCCCGCCGGTAAAGCTTCCTCTATGTTTCTTTTCCATAAAACCTCCATTATTGAATCAAATTATTGTTGTTGAATGCTGATACTGCCCAAAGACAGTTTACAAACAGATTATTATCATAACAGAAGCGTGAAAAATGTGCAAGCACAGGTGCGTAAAATATTAAGGATTTATAAAAATAATAAAAAAATAAAGGAAGACTTGACTTTAAGTGAACTTTAAGTTGTATGCTATAAATAACAAAAAATGACTACGCAGCATTACTATGGCTGTGGAATGGAGGAATTTATGTATTTGGAAAAGATTCAGTCACCTGAAGATGTAAAAAAATTAGATGTAGAACAGTTAAAGGTGCTTGCAGGCGAAATGCGCCAGGCACTGATTCAGAAGTTAAGTGTCCACGGCGGACATGTCGGTCCGAACCTTGGTATGGTTGAAGCCACAATTGCCATGCACTATGTGTTTGATTCGCCAAAGGATAAAATGGTATTTGACGTTTCACATCAGAGTTACTGTCATAAAATGCTGACAGGACGTGCAGCTGCATTTTTAGAGGAAGCAAAATATGATGATGTATCGGGATATTCTGAGCCGTCCGAGAGTGCACACGACTTTTTCTGCATCGGACATACGTCAACTTCAGTCAGTCTTGCCTGCGGTCTTGCAAAGGCGAGAGATCTGACAGATGAAAATTATAATGTTATTGCAGTCATCGGTGACGGTTCTTTAAGCGGTGGCGAAGCACTGGAAGGACTGGATTTTGCAAAGGAATTAAACGGCAATCTGATTGTGGTTGTCAATGATAATGAAATGTCTATCGCAGAAAACCACGGCGGTTTATATGAAAATTTAAAGTTGTTACGTGATACAAAAGGGCAGGCTGAATGCAACATTTTTAAGGCAATGGGCTTAAATTATGTTTTTGTGGAAGACGGCAATGATTTGACACAGCTTATTGACGCATTTAAAAGGGTCAAGGATTCTAAGGCGCCGGTTGCAGTGCATATCCATACATTAAAGGGTAAAGGATATACATTGGCAGAAGAAAACAAGGAAAGTTGGCACTGGCATATGCCATTTGATATTGAAACCGGCAAAACAAAAGGAAATTATGACGGTGGAGAAGATTACGGTACGTTGACCGCAGATTATCTGTTACAGAAAATGAAAGAAGACGCTTCTGTTGTAGCAATTACTTCCGCAACACCGACGGTTTTTGGTTTTACAAAGGATAAGAGAGAGCAGGCGGGAAGACAGTTTGTGGATGTAGGTATCGCGGAGGAACATGCGGTTGCACTTGCATCCGGACTGGCAACGGGCGGTGCAAAGCCGGTTTACGGTGTGTACAGCACATTTTTACAGAGATGTTATGACCAGTTATCACAGGATTTATGTGTCAATAACAGTCCTGCAACAATTCTGACATTTTGTGCTTCCGTATACGGAATGAACGATATTACCCATATCGGATTTTTCGATATTCCGATGATTGCAAATATTCCGAATTTAGTATACCTTGCACCGACCTGTAAGGAAGAATATTTTGCAATGCTTGACTGGGCAGTAGAGCAGAAAGACCACCCGGTAGCGATCCGTGTACCTGCAACAGGTGTGGCAACTTCCGGCAGACCGGTTGATGCGGATTACAGCACATTAAACCGCTATGAAGTTACAGAAAAAGGCAGTAAAGTGGCAATTCTTGCATTGGGTGATTTCTATACATTAGGCGAGGAAACAGCAGAACTTTTAAAGAAATCCGGTATCCATGCGACACTGATTAATCCGAGATTTATCACAGGCTTAGATAGTGAACTGTTAGAAAATCTGAAAGCAGAACACAGCATGGTTGTGACACTTGAAGACGGCGTGTTAGACGGTGGTTTCGGTGAAAAAATCGCACGTTTTTACGGTGCTTCGGATATCAAGACCTTAAACTTCGGATTAAAGAAGGAATTTTTAGACAGGTATAATGTCGAAGATGTCTTAAAGGCAAATCATCTGACACCGGAGCAGATTGCAGAGGATATTCAGGCAGTGATGTAAGGTAATTGACAGAATAGATGATACCCCGGGAATATATCAGGCGGTTGGGCTTATATATTACTGGGGTGTTTTTGTATTGACAATAAAAAGGCTCTTTGTCAAGAGTGGAGGTTAAAAATTTTGTATCAAAGAAATAGGTTCTAAACCTTACCACCCATTTGCTTTTCAACTCCTTTTCTTGATTATACTAGATTTTTGGAAGTGTAGACAAATGATTTTTGATGAAATTTTAGCAGTATTTTTACTGCCAGTGCAAAGTCAAAGATAGAGAACTAAAAAAATAATAAACTGGTTTAGGTAATAAATCGTGTTGAAAAAGGACATAATTATGGTATAATTAGACCATAAGCAAGGAGGTGCGTATTATGCCACAAATAATCCCAATTAAAGACTTGAAGAATACTTCGGAGATATCGGATATGTGTCACAAGGCAGAGGAGCCAATTTATATCACGAAAAATGGTTATGGTGATATGGTAATTATGAGCATGGAGATTTATGAGTCAACCATGAAACAGCTTGCCATGTATAAAGATATAGAGATATCTGAAAAGCAGATACAGGCAGGACAGGTAAAGGACGCCAGAACAGCACTTAGAGAAACGAGGGCAAAGTATGGCTTATAAATTAAATGTTACAGAGCATGCAGATGAATTGCTTGATAATCTTGTATATCATTTGATTTACCGTTTAAAGAATGAACAGGCGGCAAAGCATTTGCTAGATAGCATTGAAAATATTTACGACAGGCTGGAGGACAATCCATTTCAGTTTTCTGAGTGCAGAGATGCATATCTTGCAAAGAAAGGATATCGAGAGGCAGTTGTGCCACAGATGAATTATATTATCATTTTTGATGTGGGTGCAGATGTTGTAAATGTAGTGGGTGTTTTCCACCAGTTAGAGAATTATCCAAATAAAATGTAATATTGCCAAGAGTGTAGGTGAAAATTTCATATCAAAGAAATAGGTTCTAAACCTTACCGCCCATTTGCTTTTCAATTCCTTTTCTGACATTTTTATATTTAGCGGTGATGTGCTTTGACATTCGATGTGATAGTGGTGGGCATTTCCGTTTCCCTCAATAATCTTAAATGAAGAATCTGTGATGCGTTCCTGCGTGGTATTGTCGGGTGCCTGTATAAAATGTTCATTTTGTAATAAGTAAATCTGTTCTTTGCCGGTATAATTCATATGAAAAATTTCATTTACAACCGGAATTATCAGTTCCGTACAGTCGGTAAGAAGTGTACGAAATACATCATCGTAAGGTGTATTTGTCATAAGTAACGGAATCCTTTCTTAGATTATACTAGATTTTAAAGAATGTAGACAAGTGATTTTAGATGAAATTTATGGATTATCATAGATTATTTAAAAGATGATAAATAATTTATCTAAGAACGTTTGTCTGCGGTGAATGGTTTCAATAAAGAAAAAAGTTATTAGAATATATTCTATATGGATTGTATCATAACTTGACAATAAAAAGCAATACCTTTTTGAAATATTTTATTCTGATAAATTATTAAAAATGGTGTTGTAATCGACTTGAAAAAGTTTTACAAGAGCGTTAAGTTCTGAAACGCGAATATTATAAGTGCCACATTCTATTTGAGAGTAACTGCTTCTGGAAATCTCAATTCCCTGCAATTGTAACTGTGTAACAACTTGTTCCTGTGTGAGATGGGATTGTTTTCTTAACATTCTGATATTATTGCCGATAGAGATGTCCTGTCTGATTTTTTGTGCCATTGAAAAACTCCAATCATAAGTTTTGTAATAAATCCTCGGCTGAGGTCTGGAGAAGCTCTGCAAAAATAGAAACTTCGTAATCGGGAATGAAACGCGTGCCTAGTTCGAGTTTTATAATTGCAGTTTCCGTAATGAAATCGTAACCGGCAAGCTGTGCTTTAATTGCAAGTTGTTTTTGTGTTAAATGCTGTTGTTTTCGTAATTCACGGATTCTTATGCCACAGACGTTTTTCCGTTCCTCATTATACCAAAATGCCTTCACGAACAGGACTCCTTTAAAATTAAAATATGCTTAACAAGCAGTTTTATATTGATTATAATGCCTGCAAATGATAAAATAATGCTTAACAAGCAGGTTTTAAAGTTTTATTTAAAGTATGGAGGAAGCCTATGAAGTACGAACGATTAACTACGCCACAACAAAATATATGGAATTTACAAAAATATTATTCGGATACTGCCATTGCAAACCAGTGCGGGGCAGTGATTTATAAAGAAAAGCGTGATTGTGAATTATTAAAAGCTGCAATTCAAAAGGTCTTAGACAGCCAGACAGGACTGCGGCTGCGCTTTGTAGAGGAAAAGAATGTATATCAGTATACAGCGGATAAGGCAGATGAGAAAATTGCATATCTGGAATTTGACAGTGAAGCAGAACTGAATCAGTATGCGCAGCAATTTGCCCAAAAGCCGATTGGACTTGTCAATCAGAAAATGTACGAATTTGTTCTGGTATATATAAAGGAAAATGACAAGACAGGTGTTCTTGTAAAATTGAGCCATTTGATTGCAGATGCGTGGACATTTAGTATCTTAGCCAAAGAAGTGGATATGGCATACCGCATTTTATCAGGGGAAAAAGATTTGACGTTGATACAGGCGGACTATATGGATTACGTTCAGACAGAAGAAAAATATATCAAATCCGATAAATATCAAAAAGACAGGCAATTCTGGCAACAAAAATATAACACACGTCCGGAAAAATCTCCCATAAAAATGTCAGTATCTTCGCAGAAATCCGTTGCGGCAAAAAGAGTTGTCCGCAGTCTTCCGGCAGATATTGAAAATAAATTAAGGCGTTTTTGTAAAGAAAATCCGGTTACTCCTGCGGTGCTGTTTGAAACAGTATTAATGATTTATTTATATAGAATCAATAAAGATATTCATTCCGTAACGATTGGGGTACCGGTTTTGAACAGAAGCCGAAATAAAGAAAAAAATACAATAGGAATGTTTATATCGACAATGCCGCTGACAATAGAATTTGATTTAAAAATGTCTGTATCAGATGTTTTCAAAAATGTAACAAAAGCACACATGGAATTGTTCAGACATGAAAAATATCCGTATTCAGAAATTTTAAAATATCTTCGTGAAAAACAGAATTTCTCCGGAAATCTGTATGATGTAATGTTTAGCTGCCAAAATGCTGTTACAGAGATTGAAGCGCAGACAAAATGGTATTCCAATGGCTATAGTGAAGTACCGTTTACAATTCATATTGATAACAGAGATGGCAGGGAAAGCCATACGATTACAGTTGATTATCAGACGGAGGTATTTCATCAGGAGAAAGAAATTGATTTGATTATTATGCGAATCTATCACATATTGAATCAGATGATGGATAATTCAGAACTTTTCGTTGAAGACATTTCAATCCTACCGGAAGCTGAAAACAAGCTGTTAATTCAAAAGTTTAATGATACGGCAGTCCATTATCCAAAAGAAAAATGTGTGCATGAAATGTTTATCGAACAGGCAGAAAAGACACCAAATCAGACAGCACTTGTTTTTGAAAATCAGAAATTTACATATCGGGAACTTGATGAAATGTCTAATTCACTGGCACATTTTCTGCGGGAAAAGGGTGTGAAAGCAAATGATGTAGTGCCTATTATTGCAAAAAGAAGCTGGCACGTAATCGTTGCTATGCTGGGAATTTTAAAGGCTGGCGGGGCATATATGCCGGTATCGCCGGAATACCCGGAAGAAAGAATTGAATATATGATTCAGACAGCAAGAAGTTCTGTAGCATTGTGTTATGGGTATGACACAAATTTAAAAATAGCAAGTTATCAGCTGGATGAAATAGATTATTTTAAAAATATAAATGGTATAAAAAATGAAAATGTATCAACGGATTTATGCTATATCATTTTTACATCAGGTTCAACAGGAAAGCCAAAGGGGGTGATGATACAGCACTATAATGTGACAAATTTTTGTAATAGATATACAAACAATGTATTGGGAAAATGTATTTTAAACATGAACGATAAAATAATTTCTGTTACAAATATTGTGTTTGATATTTTTGTAACGGAAAGTATATTACCTTTAACAAATGGAATGACAGTATTTTTGGCAAGTGATGATGAAATAGTCAAACAATCGAAGCTTGCCCATGTCATTGAGGAAAATGATATACACATAATGCAGACAACACCTACAAAAATGCGAAGTTATATAATTGATAAGAATAATGTTGCATACTTGAAAAAGTTAAAGACGATTATATTAGGCGGGGAAGCATTTCCAGAAGATTTAAAACAAAGATTGTTAAGTAATGAACAAATATCTGTATTTAATTTATATGGACCGGCAGAAACTACAGTGTGGTCGACAAGCAGTATAATAAAAAATAATACCGACATCACCATCGGCACCCCGATTGCCAATACGCAAATCTACATCATAGACAGTGACAATCAGCTGCTTCCGGTCGGGGTGGCAGGGGAACTCTGCATTGCGGGAGATGGTGTTGGAAAAGGCTATCTGAACCGCCCAGACTTGACAAAAGAAAAGTTTGTGAGCAATCCATTTGCCACCGGTGCCAATCACCACGGAAAAGTCCTGTATCATACCGGGGATTTGGCAAGATGGAGGGCAGATGGCGAGATTGAATATCTGGGAAGAATAGATACGCAGGTCAAAATTCACGGACTGCGTATTGAACTGGGTGAAATTGAAAGCGTGATGGGAAGCTTTGAAAATATCACACTGGCTGCCGCAGCGGATAAGAAAGATGTCCATCAAAGACAGTTCTTAGTGGGATATTATACCACGGCGGGGAATGTTTCCATTGATGAAAAAGCACTGCGCAGGCATTTGGCGGAAAAACTGCCGAAGTATATGATTCCGAATTATTTTATGCAGTTAGAACATATGCCGATGACACCAAGCGGCAAGACGGACAGAAAGAATCTGCCGGACCCGGATTTTACACTGCAATCAGAGCATTATATCGAACCGGAAAATGATACGGAAATAAGACTTTGCACAATCTGGCAGAATTTACTGCAAATAGACCGCATTAGCAGAAATGATGATTTCTTTGAACTGGGTGGAGATAGTCTGCTTGCAATTACAATGCTCAATGATATTGCAGACGAATTTAACGTTGAAATAACGGTTAAAACGATTATGGAACACAGTATGTTAAAAGAACTGGCATTTTGTATACAAAGTTGTATACAAAATGCAGGCAGTGTAACAATCATTCAGCAATCTGAAATGGATTATTATCCGCTTCTTCCACAGCAGAAGGCAATTTATGCAGTGTGCAGTAAAAATCCGTCTACGATGGATTATAATATGCCGGCAAAAATGATGCTTCCAAACAATATTGATTTAGACAGATTAAAGGAAAGTATTCAAAAAACAGCAGACAGCCATCGTATTTTAAAAAGCTGTATCAGGCTGGAGGGAGAGGATATTGCAGGTGTCTATGATGAAAATGCACATCTATATTTTGAAGACTATGAAACGGGACATGAAAATGATTTTTTCAGACCATTTGATTTGACAAAAGCCCCGTTGATCCGGGTTGGATTTATAGGAAATGAACTGTTGTTTGATATGCACCATATTATTGCAGATGGTACATCACTGGATATTATTTTACAGGATATTGTGCGTGCATATGAGGGCAGGGCATTGGCGCATGAAGCAGTAAGCTATGGCGATTATGCAGTATATTATTATCATCAGGATATGGAAAAGCACAAAACATTTTTTAAAGATTTGTTAAAATGCGATTTTGAACCGGTAGTGCTTCCTGAAACGAAATGTCCGCAAAAGAAGGGAATGTCAAAGATTTATGAAATTAAAACAAATCAGATGGCAGAAGCAAAAAAATTTGCTCAAAAGAATAATTTGACGGATACGATGCTTTTTCTGGGAGCATATGCCATTTTATTATCCAGATATACCGCAAAACAGGACATATTAAGCAGTATTATCATGCAGAACCGTACTCATGCACAGTTAAAGAATACGGTAGGAATGTTTGTCAATACACTTCCGTTTTCAGTGTGTGTCCGGGGAAATATTGTGCAATATATGCAGGCGGTGCGAAAGCTGGTACTGGGTTTATTTGAACATCAGGAGCTTCCGTTTGCAGAAATTGCACAGGCAGTCGGCATGACAGATAAAAATGTCGTCAATACTGCGTTTGTTTATCAGGCAGATGGAGAAAAACAGCTGATTTTAAACGGAGAAAATATTACACCGGAGCAAATGGAAACGAACACGTCAAAGTTTGACATGCTTATGGAATTGACACCCTGTGCAGACAAGATGAAAATGCGTCTTGAATACAACGGTGAAAAATATGACGAACAGCTTATGGATAAACTGGCACAGGTATATATACGAATCCTTGAACAATTCAACAAACAAAATATTGCGGAGATTGATATTCTTTTTAAAGAAGAACGGCAGTTGATTTTGGACAAGTTTAATGATACGGCAGTCCCTTACCCAAAAGAAAAATGTGTGCATGAAATGTTTATCGAACAGGCAGAAAAGACACCAAATCAGACGGCACTTGTTTTTGAAAATCAGAAATTTACATATCAGGAACTTGATGAAATGTCTAATTCACTGGCGCATTTTCTGCGGGAAAAGGGTGTGAAAAAGTCCGATAAAGTGGCAGTGCTTTTAAACCGTGATGAAAATGTCGTCATTGCACAGCTGGCAGTACTCCGGCTGGGCGCAGTGTTTATCCCGATAGACAGCAGATATCCGCGGGAACGTGTAACATACATTTTAGAGGAAAGTCATGCGAAACTGATTGTGAAAAATGCAGCTAATGAAATGCAGTTAGAAAACAGCTGTGAAATAGAAGAATGGGAGAGAAAGAAGCAAAATGATGTCATCAATGAAAATATAGATGCTGATGAAATCTGTTATATTATTTTCACATCAGGAAGTACGGGAAAGCCCAAGGGCTGTACGCTGACACACAGAGGAATTGTAAATTTCTGTATTAATAACAATATTTTAGCATCATGCAGAACCTTAGAGGAGCAGAACTGTGTCAGTGTCAATACCATATCATTTGACTTTTTTATTGCAGAATCGCTGCTGCCACTGCTGAACGGATATACGGTAATTCTTGCCGATGAATGGCAGAGTACGAATCAGGAGGCTTTTGCAAAGCTGGTAAAAGACCGGCGTGTGAATATCGTACAGACAACACCAACCAGATATCAGATTTATTTTGATGAAAATAAAGATATGTCTTTTGCGAAGCAGTTTGAAGTTATTGTGACTTCGGGTGAAGCATTTTCCAAAGAATTATTGGACAAGTTTTTAAAATATACTTCTGCAAAGATTTTTAATCCACTGGGACCGAGTGAATGTAGTGTCTGGGTTGTGGGTGGTGAACTGCATACAGAACGGCACAGTAAAAAGTCTGCAGACATCACCATCGGCACCCCGATTGCCAATACGCAAATCTACATCATAGACAGTGACAATCAGCTGCTTCCGGTCGGGGTGGCAGGGGAACTCTGCATTGCGGGAGATGGTGTTGGAAAAGGCTATCTGAACCGCCCAGACTTGACAAAAGAAAAGTTTGTGAGCAATCCATTTGCCACCGGTGCCAATCACCACGGAAAAGTCCTGTATCATACCGGGGATTTGGCAAGATGGAGGGCAGATGGCGAGATTGAATATCTGGGAAGAATAGATACGCAGGTCAAAATTCACGGACTGCGTATTGAACTGGGTGAAATTGAAAGCGTGATGGGAAGCTTTGAAAATATCACACTGGCTGCCGCAGCGGATAAGAAAGATGTCCATCAAAGACAGTTCTTAGTGGGATATTATACCACGGCGGGGAATGTTTCCATTGATGAAAAAGCACTGCGCAGGCATTTGGCGGAAAAACTGCCGAAGTATATGATTCCGAATTATTTTATGCAGTTAGAACATATGCCGATGACACCAAGCGGCAAGACGGACAGAAAGAACCTGCCGAAACCGAATTTTACCGTAAAATCAGAAAATTATGCGGCACCCCATACGAAACAGCAGGAAGCGTTGTGTCATCTGATGGAAGAATTGCTGTCTATTGAGAAAGTTGGAATTGATGATGACTTTTTTGAATATGGCGGTGACAGTTTAAGTGCCATCGAATATGTTGCAAAAGCACATGGGCTGGGGATTGAAATCGCTTTGCAGAATGTATTTGATTACCCGACAGTCCGCAAACTGACGGCATTTTTAAAGGACAAAAACCGTCCGAAGGTCGATTATAAGGCATCGGATTTTGAAAAATATGAGCCGCTGTTAAAGAAAAATGTGATAACACCGTCATTTGTGCCGGAGAAAAAGCCGCTTGGAAATGTCCTTCTTACAGGGGCTACCGGATTCTTAGGCGCTCACATCATAGACAGCTTCCTGAAAGATGAACAGGGAAAAATTTACTGCCTGGTGCGTGGTGGTGATACGAACAGCGCAAGCCGAAGACTGGCAGAGAAACTCCATTATTATTTTGGAGAAAAATATAACAGCGAGTTCAACCGGCGGATTATTCCTGTCTGTGGAGATATTGAAACAGATGGGCTGTCTGCAAAGCTGCCATCTGATATCCGGACAGTGATTCATACGGCGGCAAGTGTCAAACATTATGGCTCGTATGCTTACTTTCATAAGGTAAATGTTGAAGGGACAAAAAATGTAGCTGCCTTTGCAAAATCAGTTCATGCGAAGCTGATTCATATTTCAACGCTCAGTGTCAGCGGGAACAGTCTGGCAGATGATTTTAATGTATACCGTTCTGAGGAGGAAAAACATTTTTATGAAACTTCGCTTTATATTGGGCAGCCGCTGGATAATGTCTATGTTCACAGCAAGTTTGAAGCAGAAAAATGTGTATATGATGCGATGTCAGAGGGGCTTGAGGCAAAGGTGATTCGTGTGGGAAATCTGACCAACAGGACAGGGGATTACAAATTCCAGCCCAATTATAAGGAAAATGCGTTCCTTACACGGTTAAAGGCAGTACTGGATTTTGGAATGTTTCCTGATTATCTGATGAACCTGTATGCAGAATTTTCGCCGATAGATAAGACGGCACAGGGCATTATCAAGATTGCGCAGTATGCGAAACAGCAGAATACATTTCATCTAAACAGTGACCGGGTCATTTATTTTGACAGGTTTCTTGAAATCCTTCATCAGATGGGCATTGCAATGCAGGTGGTTGATGGAAAAACATTTTATGAAGCATTGCAGAAAACGATGAATCGGGCAGGAACAGCGTATATTTACGAAGCCGTACAGAATGATTTAGATGCAGACGGACAGCTTGTTTACGACAGCAATATCCGTATTAAAAATGATTTTACAGTGTGGTTTTTAAAGAATGTCGGATTTGAATGGAATGAAACAGATATAAAATATATCAAGGGGTATATTGAGTATTTTCGGTCTATTGGTTATCTGCATTAAGTCGGGTCAGGAGGTGTGGACATGAAAAATAGAAATTATCCGTTGTATGAACTTCCTATGATTACGGATTTGAAGGATTTGCTGATACAAAAGAAAGAGAAGCAGCCGGATAAAACAGCGTTTATTTATGAAAAGAAACGTGGTGAATTTGCAGAAAAGACGTATCAGAATTTTTATGATGATGTCAATGCACTGGGGGCGGCTTTTTGGAATCAGGAACTGTGCGGGAAACATATTGCAGTGATTGGTGAAAATTCTTATCAATGGCTTGTGTGTTTCTTTGCAGTGGTAAACGGCGGCGGTGTGGCAGTGCCGATTGATAAGGAACTGCCGGAGCCGGAAATTGCAAAACTGTTGCAAAAGGCAGATGCTGAGTGGGTTATCTGTTCAGAGAAGTATCATAAAAAGGTTGAAAATGCAGTACGCCTGATACGTGGTATTACAGTATATTCAATGACTGAGTTAGATCAGTATATTGCAGACGGATATCAGAAACTGTCCGCACAAAACAATCCGTATACGGCATATGAAATTGACCGTTACAAAACCTGCTGTATTCTTTTTACCTCCGGTACATCGGGAGAAAGTAAGGGCGTGATGCTCAGTCATCAGAATATTGCGGCGGATATTAATGCAGGCTGTCAGATGTTTGAATTAACAGGTGATACAATAGTAGTGCTTCCGCTACATCACGCATTTGGCTTAGTGGTTGGAGTGTTTGTGCCATTTCATTACGGACGTACTATATTTATAAATAGAAGCATAAAAACATTTCAAAAAGATTTGCAAGATGTAAAACCACAGGCAATAGCACTTGTTCCGCTGTTTGTAGAAACCTTTTACAAACAGATATGGGCAGCGGCGCGAAAAGATGGAAAAGAAAAACTTCTAAAAAATATGATGCGGTGCAGTGATATTTTACTGCGGCTAGGCATTGATATCCGTAAGAAAGCGTTTCAATCTGTACAGCAGGTATTTGGCGGAAACTTAGAATATATCGTATGCGGTGGTGCGCCGCTTGGCGTACAGTATATCAAAGCATTTCGCAGCTGGGGAATAGAAATTTTAAACGGCTACGGTACAACGGAGTGTTCTCCGTGCATCGCTGTCAACAGAAATTGTCATCATAAAGATGGAACCGTCGGACTGACATACCCGAATATAGATATCAAAGTATCCGATGACGGTGAAATACTGGTAAAGGGTGCAATTGTGATGCAGGGGTATTATAAAAATCCGGCTGAAACACAAAAAGTACTAAATAATGGCTGGTATGCAACCGGAGATATTGGTTTTGTAGACGAGGAAGGTTTTATAAGACTAACCGGAAGAAAGAAAAATCTGATTATTCTAAGTAATGGTGAAAATATTTCACCGGAGGAACTGGAAGCGGATTTTCTAAAGGATATGGCGGTCAGTGAAGTCCTTGTAAAGGAAAAGGAAGGACTGCTGGCGGCAGAAATTTACCCGGATAAGTCGTATCTTACGGAACGTCATCAAGAGGGCAGCCTGGAGGATTATTTTGAGCAGCTGCGCAGAACAGTCAACAAAAACCGCCCGCTTTACAAACAAATCAGTGTCATACAGCTGCGTGACACCGAATTTAACAAAAATACCAGCAGGAAAATTGTACGTAGTTGAATGGAGGATTAAAATGTTAGAAAAAGTAATTGATATTTTATCAGAGTATACACAGAAGGATTCAAAAGAGATTTCGGTTCAGTCACAGCTTATAGCCGATTTAGAACTTAGTTCGTTAGATGTCATCAATGTCGTCGTAGCATTTGAAGATGAATTCGGGATTGAAATACCCGATGAGGAAATTTATGAGTTTGTGACGGTGGGAGATGTTGTGGAGTATCTAAAGAATGCTCAATAAAAAGACAGAAAAAGTATATCTAAAATGTATGTGGATTTTTTTTGCAAAGTAAGATATAATCAACTAAATAAATAGAATATTTAAATGAATACTACTAAAAAGAGGTAGGGGTAATGAAATTAAAAGTTAGGAATTTTGCAAAAATTTTAAAAGCAGACATTGAAGTTGACGGTATTACAATTATTGCCGGAAATAACAATATCGGTAAAAGTACGGTCGGCAAAATCTTAGACGCTGTTTTTAATGCAACATATCATATAGATGAGAAAATGAATCAGGCAAGAATTGCTTCATTGGCATCAATGCTTCGCAGTGAAGTTGAAAGGAACAGGGATAAAATTAATCTGCGGGTCAGACACTATTCATCTGCTGTTTATCATGAATTTGCCAAAACTCTTTTGGAGTGTGAAAAAGAAGATAGGGAAGATATTTGCAGAGAATACGAAAGGCAGATGATTCCGGCATCAAGGCAGGAATCAAATTTTGTCGAAAAAATATTGAAACATTTAGAAGACAATGAGCAAATATCAGATAAAATATTCAGTCAGGCGATTTATACGGATTATTTTAGTGAATCCTTTCATGAAGAAATAAATTCACTGTATTATCCGGATAAACCTGCGGAGATTATATTATCTATCAAAGGAAAAGAAATTCAGTTGGCTTTTAAAGGCAATGAATGTGTACAAGAGGACAGACAGCTGGATATTTTCAACAGTTCTCTTTATATAGATGACCCGTTTGTGCTAGATGAAATGAATAATAATCGTACATTTGGAATATCAGAACTTTCCATTCATAAGCGGAATGTTTTAAAGAAGTTGATGCAAAAAGAGGATAAATCAGTTGAAGAAAGGACATTTTCTAATTTACTGGTGGAAAATAAGCTTGAAGATATTATGCAGATTATCGATTGTGTAGCAGCTGGCAAAATTATAAAAAGGCAGAAATATAAGTATCAGTTTGCAGATGATTCTTCTAAAGCAATCGATGTTGCATCATTGTCAACAGGTTTAAAGGCATTTTTGATTTTAAAACAGATATTGCTTAATGGAAATTTACAGGATAAAGATGTCATTGTGTTAGACGAGCCTGAAATCCATTTGCATCCGGAATGGCAGCTGTTATATGCCCAAGTCATTGTATTGTTACAGAAAAAATTTAATTTTCATATTATTGTAACAACACATAGCGCACATTTCATGGAAGCCTTAGAACTGTATTCCCAAAAATATGAAATATCAGAACGATGTAACTATTATTTGGCGGGCTTGCAGGAAGACGGTGCGGTTTTTGAAAATGTTACAGATAACATAAGCAAGATATATAGGCAAATGGTTGACCCTACATTGTTACTAAGCCGGTTAAGAGAGGAATTAGAGGCAGAAGATGACGAACTATGAACAAATGAAAGAACTGCTGCAGGCATTTGCCGATAATCATAATCATCAGGTATGTATAGAAGCAAAGCTTTCAAAAGTATCGGAAGATAAGGCGGAAACAAGGAAAAACGGCAATAGAAAGTATATTTATAAGAATACTGAAAAAGATATGGATATCATTGATATGGACGAAATCGCACATAATGTATATCGTCTTGTGCGGTTTCCGGATTCCACAAAAGAGTCAGAATCGTTGGCATCGGCAGATGCATTTGTAATCAGTGCGGATAACATATGGTATTTTATAGAATTTAAAAACCAGCAGATATCCAAAACCAAAGAGAGCGTGACAAAAAAGGCATATCAAAACTGGTTCTGGCTTGTAGATGTTTTATATGAAATGCGCGAAAAAAAGCAAATGCAGTACAGCACATTTAACTATGACAATCCGATTACATTTGCAAAAGAAAATGTGGTCTACATTTTAGTGGTTAGTGAAGAAAAAAATATGATGGATATTGATAAAATACGCAAGTGTATTCTGGCTGGTGAGAAATTCCAGCCGGAGTATATGAAGAAACTGGAGAAATATATTTTTAAAGAAGCGTATGTTTATACACCTGATATATTAGAAAATGAGTTTGTAAAGCATTTTAAGTACTAGAGAATGTCCGCCGATTCAATCATAAACCGGCGGAATATTTTAATTCTGCATAAACGCTTTCATAATATTTACTTCTTTTGCAGTCTTTAAAATTGACTCCTGCTGCATTTTCAGATACAGCTCCAGTGCTTTGACTTCCTTTTCGGAAAAACCGTCATTAGAAATAATCGTGCAGTCCGGAATTTTACCCTCGGCACTTTTTCTGCCTTCGCTAAACAGTACGAAAGCTGTCGGTTTGCCGTCTTTTTGAAAAATCTGCGAAATAGACATATTCATTTTACCGTTCATAAGCATACATTCCTTTTCTATATTTATTATATCGTCATACGTAACAGCCCGTATGGAATCGTTGAATCCAAACAGCATTTAATTAAAGATATTATAGCAGAACATTTTGCAAGAAGCAAACTTAAAACAAAGAAAATCAACCGAAAATAGCTTTTCTAAAATGAAAATTAATGCTATAATAACATGAAATATTTTTGTTCCGGGGACTGAAAAAATCGGTGAAAAGCCGGAACAGCAGGAGGATTGTGGTGAAAAGAGGAAAAAAACGAATTATCGGACTGGTTATATTTGCAGTGGCAGTGGCGCTGATTGCAGGATATATAAAATTTTTTAACGGAACATTTTTATACATTTCGACAGGTTTAAAAGATGATGTCGTATTAAAAGCAGGCAATTCAAAAGCCTACACATGGGAGGCAGATATTCTGCTTTCCGATGCGAAAAAGGAATATGAAAATGTTTTCGGAAGCGGTGTGTGGAGTCAGAGCATGGAAGGTGTCAACATGGATGACTATGTAAAGGAACAGGTGCGCTCCAAGTTAATCCGCGTAAAATGTATGAATCTTTCGGCAAAGGAAAAGGGGGTTGTGCTTTCACGTACCCAGAAAGATGCCGTAAGCAGTGCGGCAGATACATTTTTTAATGCACTGACACAGGAGCAGGTTTCAGCGTTAAATGTAACAAAAGACCAGATTGAAAAAATGTTTACGGAGTTTGCAATTGCAGATACATTATATGACGATGTGACTTCGCAGATTAATACGGAAGTCAGCTCCGATGATGCAAGAGTGATTACAATACAGTACATCTGTGCGGGTTCCAAGTCGGACATTTCTTCCGCAAAAGAGCGTTTGGATAACGGAGAGTCGTTCTATTCCGTAGCAAAGGATTTTGGCGGGGAAGAAGAATCCGAAACAGAATGCAAGCGCGGTGAAATGGAACAGGCATTTGAAACGGCAGCCTTTAATTTAAAGACAGGCGAAACCAGCAGTATTGTTGAAGCAGGCGGAAAATATTACATTATCCGCTGTACCAGTGACAATGAAAAGTCCAAAACGGAAGCTAATAAAACGGCGCTGATGGATGAAAAGAAGCTGGAATATTTTAACAGTGTCTTTGAAAGCTATGAAGCTTCTAAGTATGTGGAAACGAATAAGAAGGTCTGGAACAGCAAGAAGACCGCCAATGCCACAGAACTGCCGGTAAGCTTTGAAACAGTTTTTAATGAGCTGGTAAAATAAATTACGTATTTGTAATGTGATTCTGACAGCAAAGATATTTAAAAGATAAAAAATATAAAATAGAAATAAGAAAAAGAATGGAGAAAATCATGGCAGAAAAGAAATATGATGCGTCCAGTATTTCCATTTTGGAGGGGCTGGAAGCAGTCCGCAAACGTCCCGGCATGTATATCGGAAGTGTCGGAACAAAGGGGCTGAATCATTTAATCTATGAAATTGCGGATAATGCGGTCGATGAACATCTGGCAGGATACTGTACGCAGATTGACGTATCATTAAATAAGGACGGCACGGCAACAATTAAGGATAATGGACGAGGAATTCCTATTGGGATTCACCCGAAGGCAGGAATCCCGGCAGTGGAGGTTGTCTTTACGGTTCTGCATGCGGGTGGCAAGTTCGGTGACGGTGGATATAAGATTTCAGGTGGACTTCACGGTGTAGGTGCATCTGTTGTCAATGCACTTTCAGAATGGCTGGAGGTTGAAATTCACGTAGACGGCGGCATATACCGTCAGCGTTATGAGCGCGGTAAAGCGATGTATCCGCTTGAAAAGACCGGTACCTGCCGAAAGAGCGATACGGGAACGACAGTTACTTTCCTGCCGGATAAAGAAATTTTTGAAAAAACACGTTTTAAAGCCGATTCTATTCAAAGCCGTCTGCATGAGACGGCTTATTTGAACCCCGGACTGACGATTCATTTTACGGATAACCGCATTGAACCGGCAGCAGAAGCAACATATCATGAGCCGGACGGCATTAAGGCATATGTAAAGGACTTAAATACAGGCAAAGAGCCGGTGCAGGATATTGTGTATTATAAAAAGAGCGAAGACGGCATTGAAGTGGAAGTTGCATTCCAGTATGTCAATGAATTTGAAGAAAATATTTTAGGCTTCTGCAACAACATTTATACACAGGAGGGTGGAACGCACATCACCGGTTTTAAGACGAAATTTACCATGGTCATGAACCAGTATGCGAGGGAGCTTGGTATTTTAAAGGAAAAAGACCAGAATTTCACCGGTGTTGATGTCCGCAACGGTATGACGGCGATTGTAGCAGTGAAGCACCCGGCGCCGCGTTTTGAAGGACAGACAAAGACCAAACTGGACAACCCGGACGCGGGAACGGTAGTAAGTTCCGTGACAAATGATGAAATCCAGCTTTATTTTGACAAACATCTGGACGACTTGAAGGCTGTGCTTGCCTGCGCGGAAAAGTCTGCAAAAATCAGACGTGCCGAAGAAAAGGCAAAGACCAATATGCTCTCAAAGCCGAAATTTTCGATTGACAGCAACGGAAAGCTGGCAAACTGCGAAAGCCGTAATGCGGAGGAATGTGAAGTCTTTATTGTCGAGGGAGATTCTGCCGGTGGTTCGGCAAAGACAGCGAGAAACAGACGGACACAGGCAATTCTGCCAATTCGTGGTAAGATTTTAAATGTAGAAAAAGCAAGTATTGATAAGGTTCTTGCAAATGCGGAAATCAAGACGATGATTAATTCTTTTGGCTGTGGTTTTCTTGAAGGCTACGGCAACGACTTTGATATCAGCAAACTGCGTTATCATAAAATTATTTTAATGACCGATGCCGATGTGGACGGTGCACATATTGATACACTGCTGTTGACATTTTTCTACCGCTTTATGCCGGAGCTGATTCAGCAGGGACACGTATACCTTGCAACGCCGCCGCTTTACCGTGCCGAGTTAAAGAAAAAGGAAAAAGGCGCAAAGGCGGGAACAGTCGAATACCTGTATGATGACAAGGCACTTGAAAAGTACAGAAAGAAGCATCCAAGCGGCTCATTTTCATTACAGCGTTACAAAGGTCTGGGTGAAATGGATCCGGAACAGCTTTGGGAAACTACGCTGAATCCTGAAACGCGTATTTTAAAACAGGTTGAAATCGAAGATGCCAGACTGGCAACAGAGGTAACTTCGATGTTAATGGGCAGTGAAGTACCGCCGCGTAAGCAGTTTATCTATGCACATGCAGACGAGGCGGAAATTGATGCGTAGAGCATTTCTGGTATAGTAAATAAAACGATATGATTTAATAAATATAATCAGCAGAATTTAATAAATTCAGTTCATTGTTTTTTGAAATGAAAAGATAATAAAAACTGATTTTCAAATGCAGAGATAATAAGAACTGAAAAATCAAGAGGAGAATAAAATGGCAGAGCAGATAGTAAAGACCGAGTATTCCGAGGTCATGCAGAAGTCCTATATCGACTATTCCATGAGTGTCATCACAGCCAGAGCGCTTCCTGATGCCAGAGACGGATTAAAGCCGGTACAGCGGCGTGTTTTGTATGCAATGGATCAGTTGGGCTTAAATTATGATAAACCACACAGAAAGTCGGCACGTATTGTCGGTGGCACAATGGGTAAGTATCATCCGCACGGCGACAGTTCCATTTATGAAACGCTGGTCGTATTGTCGCAGGACTTTAAAAAGGGCATGGCACTGGTGGACGGACACGGCAACTTCGGTTCAATCGAAGGGGACGGTGCCGCCGCCATGCGATATACGGAGGCCAAGTTAAAGAAATTTACGCAGGACGTCTACCTTGCGGATTTGGATAAAAATGTCGTTGATTTTGTACCGAACTTTGATGAAACGGAAAAGGAACCGGCAGTGCTTCCGGTCAGAGTGCCGAATCTTTTAGTAAACGGTGCGGACGGTATTGCAGTCGGCATGACAACCAATATTCCGACACACAACCTCGGCGAAGTCGTTGACGCGGTCTGTGCGTATATGGACAATGAGGAGATTACGACCAAAGAACTTATGCAGTATTGTATCGGTCCGGATTTTCCGACCGGCGGTATCGTCATCAATAAAAGTGAGCTGGAACAGATTTACGAAACCGGAAACGGTAAAATCAAGCTGCGCGGCAAGGTCGAATTTGAACCGGCGGCAAAACGCTCGGAGCGTGACAAACTGGTTATTACAGAGATTCCATACACCATGATCGGTGCGAATATCGGAAAATTTATTTCCGATGTGGTAGACTTGATTGAAACAAAGAAAATTACAGATGTCGTAGATATTTCCAATGCTTCTTCCAAAGAAGGTATTCGCATTGTGCTTGAATTAAAGAAAAATGCTGATGTGGAATATTTAAAAAATGTATTATATAAAAAGACAAAGCTTGAAGATACGTTTGGTGTCAATATGCTTGCGATTGTTGACGGAAGACCGGAAACACTGGGCTTGAAGCAGATTATCAAACACCATATTGATTTCCAGTATGAGATTGCAACCCGTAAATATACGACCCTTTTAAATAAGGAACTTGACAATAAGGAAATCAAAGAGGGGTTAATCAAAGCCTGCGATATTATTGATTTAATTATTGAAATCCTGCGCGGCAGTAAGAATTTAAAAATGGCAAAGGACTGTCTTGTAAACGGCAATACCGAGGGCATTCAGTTTAAATCCGAAGCTTCAAAAAAGCAGGCGGCAGGGTTGAATTTCACGGAACGTCAGGCACAGGCAATTTTGGAAATGCGCCTGTACAAGCTGATTGGACTTGAAATTCTTGCATTGCAGAAGGAATATGAAGAATGTCTGGAAAAAATTGCAAAATACGAGCGCATTTTAGGCAGTAAAAAAGAAATGGCAAAGGTCATCAAGGCAGATTTACTCAAAATCAAGAAAGAATACGCACTGCCGAGAAAAACGCAGATTGAAGATGCCAAGGCGGTTGTATTAGAGGAGAAAAAGGTGCAGGAGCAGGAAGTGATGTTTATTATGGACCGCTTCGGCTATGCAAAGACCATTGATATGTCGGCATATGAAAGAAATAAGGAGGCGGTACATAATGAGAACCGCTATGTATTCTCTTGCATGAATACCGATAAAATCTGCATTTTCACGGACAACGGCAGTCTGCATCAGATTAAGGTGCTGGATATTCCATTTACGAGATTCCGTGACAAGGGAACGCCGATTGACAATCTGGGCAACTATGACAGCAGTGGTGAAAATATCCTTTATCTGACACCGTTTGAACAGTTAAAGGGTAAAAAAATGCTGTTTATGACAAAACTGGGTATGGCAAAGCTGGTGGATACCTCAGAATTTGAAGTCAGTAAACGTACCGTAGCCGCGACCAAATTACAGGAAGACGATTTACTGGTCGGCATCTATGTGACCGATGCGGTAAAAGAAGTTTTCTCAAGATTTTCACTGGACGGGGAAGTCAAAGAAGAAGAAATGATTGTGAGCAGTCAGCATGTTATCGTGCAGACAGCGGACGGATACTTTTTACGCTTCCCGCTTTCAGATGTGCCTGAAAAGAAGAAAGGTGCGGTCGGTGTGCGCGCAATCAAACTGACCGGAAAAGATACGGTCGAAGATGTGTATCTGCTTACACAGGGAGATGAACTCACGATAGAATACCGTGGTAAAAACGTAGACTTTGCCCGATTAAAAATGGCGCATAGGGATACGAAAGGAACGAAAATACGAGTCTGAAAAAATAATCTGCTGTACCTCAACGTGTTACTTGACTTCGGTACAGCAGATTATTTTTTCTGTGTAGTGGGTGGCTGAGGTTGTACGGAGGAGAGGTCGGGAGTAATGGTGTGTCGGGAATGGAAAGTATGAAATATGATATATAGTATTAGAGTCCGCGTAATCAGGCATTCTGCCTGATTTTTGCGGACTCTTTTTGACGGATATTATCACCATAAAACGGAGATATTTATCTGATTTAGTCATTTAACAAATATTCTTCATATTTTTCAATAACCTGCTTCATGACATCAGGTCCCGGGGCGCCGAGGGTCAGACGTTTTTCAACGCAGGTCTTTAAGCTGATGGCATCGTAAATATCCTGTTCAAATACAGGACTGATTGCTTTGTATTCGTCTAATGTAAGGTCATCTAATGCGATTCCCTTTTCGATACAGGTTAATACAAGCTGACCGACAATGCCGTGGGCATCGCGGAACGGAACACCTTTTTTTACAAGGTAGTCAGCAGCATCTGTTGCATTGGTAAAACCGTGCTTTGCGCTGTCTTCCATGCGCTTCGGATTAAAACGCATTGTGGCGATCATGCCTTTAAACAGGCTGACACAGCCCTTTACCGTATCAATCGCATCAAAGGAGAGTTCCTTATCTTCCTGCATATCCTTATTGTAAGCAAGCGGAATACCTTTCATGGTTGTCAGCAGGCTCATTAATGCGCCGTAGACACGTCCAGTCTTTCCACGGACGAGTTCTGCAATATCCGGGTTTTTCTTCTGCGGCATGATAGAACTGCCGGTGCTGTATGCGTCATCTAACTCAATGAATTTATATTCATTGGAATTCCAGATACAGATTTCTTCTGAAAAACGGCTTAAATGCATCATAATCGTAGAAAGTGCATTTAAAAATTCAATCAGATAGTCACGGTCAGAAACAGAATCCATACTGTTTAAAGTTGGACCGTAAAAATCAAGCAGGCTGGCAGTCAGTTCACGGTCAAGCGGATAAGTCGTTCCGGCAAGTGCGCCTGCACCGAGCGGGCAGTAGTTCATTCTTTCGTAAATGTCATGCAGGCGGCTTCTGTCACGCTTAAACATTTCAAAATAAGCGCCGAAGTGATGTGCAACCGTAACCGGCTGTGCCTTTTGTAAATGTGTAAAGCCCGGCATATAGGTTTCGGTATTTTCCTTCATGATTTTTAAAATCACTTCCATGAGTTCTTTGACTTCCTGATTGACGTTTAAGACCTCATCACGTGTATAAAGGCGCATATCCAGTGCAACCTGGTCGTTACGGCTTCTTCCGGTGTGCAGCTTTTTGCCGGTGTCACCGATGCGCTCAATCAGAGTTGCTTCCATAAAGGTATGAATATCTTCATATTCGTCTGTAATTTCAAGCTTACCGCTTTCAATATCGGAAAGGATTCCGTTTAATCCGTCAACAATTTTTTTGCTTTCGTCTTCTGAAATGATACCCTGTTTTCCGAGCATTGTTGCATGGGCAATACTGCCGCGGATATCCTGTCTGTAAAATTTCTGGTCAAAAGAAATAGAAGCGTTAAAGTTATTTACAAGCTGGTCTGTTTCCTTTGTGAATCGTCCTCCCCAGAGTTTCATAGTGTCCTCCATTCTGCCGTTTTGGCGCTGTAATTTTGTGTAAGTTTTTAAGTAATGCTTATTTGGTATCGTCCGTAATATCCATATTTTCAAAATCATCTAAAGTGTCAATATCTACCGGAGGGGCAGTATCTTGTTTTATTTGATTAATGTCGGACTGTGTCATGATAACTTTTGTCTTGCGGTGCATGAATAATGTGTCTGTTTCAGAAAGATATTCCTGAAGCAGCGGTGGAAGTTTTGTGGTGTCAATCTTTCCATTAACCCGGTATTTTCCGAATAAATGTACCGCAACTAATATAATAATGCATAAAAGTGTAATTATGCAACCCTTAATCAGATTTACCGGCATATATTTTAGTACAATTGTGTGTTCTCCGGCTGAAACAGAAACTGCAAGCAGGGCATCTTTTACTGCATAAGTATTCACTTTTTTACCGTCTATATAAACACTCCAGCCGCCGTCATACGGAATTGAAAACAGCATTGTGCTGTCGCTTTGTGCCGTTACGGTGCCTTTTATTTTCGTATCAGAGTGTGAAGTGATGTTTAATCCGCCGTTATTTAAAATGTTATAGGCGTTGATAAAACGTTCTTCTTCTAACGTATAAACGGAAAGACCCATTGGGGTATCGCCGTATACTTCAATGGAATCGGCAGTTGTAACATAGCCGATGTCAATTAAATGATTGCCGTTTTTTAATCCGGAGTAGTTATTGACCGATCCGTTGACTTTAACACCGACAGAATCGACATTTGTACCGGATACGGCAAGATACATATGACCGTTTTTAATCGGTTCAATATTAACATCTGTTTCCGATGTATATTCATAAGTCAGCGTAAAGACATTGGCAATGCCTGTGGCAGCCTTAATCAGGCTGTTCTGGCTTTCAATGCCGTTATACATCGAACTGGTTGTCCATTCATCTTCAAAATTCGTCGGTACGAGATAACCCAGTGGCAGTGTATAATTATTTTTATAAATAAATTCACCGTCACTTCCGGTCACATACTGTAATAGCCGGCTTTCTGCCAGGTGCTGGTTACTGATAACATATTTTACGGAAAACAAAGAATTCGTTACCATGGTAGCACCTTCATATCCATACGCATTGGTTGAATGTTCAAATCCGAGATAACCGAATAAATCGGAAATGCCTGCGTTGGAGGTTGATGAAAATGTTGCAAGAGAGTGATAATTGTGCCATGCCCCGTCATTTTTGGAGCGCGCGCCCGTTATCTTATCCATGCGGTAAAAGGTGGAATCCGATGCGGCAATCGTATCGGTAACCGTTTTCACGGCATCGTAATCGAGCAGATAAGCGGTACGGTTCGTTGTGCCAAGACCTGTCGATTCCATATTCATCGTACATTCAATGATGCTGACGGCAAATGCTGCAAATAAAATAACCGGAATTTTAAAGCTTGTCCGGCGGTGAAGCTGAATCAGCAAGGCGTAAGCTAAGATAAATGCACCGCTGATATAAACGCTCTTTGCATCGTAAGTGCTGTCTGTCGTAAACATCTGCTCAATTACAAATAAAAGTCCGACAGCAATCCACACAGCCGCTGCCAGCTGTTTGTCTGTTGTTTCTTTTAAATAGTAAAAGGCTTCAAATGCCATCGTCAGCACAAAGAAAACGTAGATAAAGGACTGACGGCATGGCAGGCTGTTCGGATAATGGAATCCGTGCCAGATGAAATTAAAAATGTTAATGTTAAATGCCAGCAAAAAGACCAGTAAAATACAGAATTTTCCGATACGTTCTCTTGGCTGAATCTTTTTATTCATGGCATACAGCGGAATCAGTAAAAAGATAAAGACACCGCAGTAAATGTTCGGATAGTGGTCCAGTCCCAGATGTACCGGAATGTTTATCAATTGTCTGGTAAGCATTTCAAGCATGGAAAAATACACGCTTAACGTTTTCGGGAAAGACACGTCACTGGAAGCGGATAACGAGAATGTATACAGCTCCGGCAGTAACAGACAGGCAGACAGGCCGCCCGCAAGCAGGGAGTATACGCACCAGTGAATAAATTTCTTTAAATAAATGCGCAGATGGCGTGTGCCGTTGTAAGAAACCATTAAAACAATGAAATACAATACAACCGCCATACATACCATGATTGCAATATAGTAATTGGTGAAAATGCAAAGTCCGAGACTGATACAGTACAGCAGGCATTTATTTTCATTGACCAGACGTTCCAGTCCCAGCATAATCAGCGGTACTAAAATAACGCAGTCCAGCCACATAATATTCCAGCTGTATGCGGCAACGAAGCCGGAGAGTGCATAAAATGTTCCGAATAATGCAATCGAACAGCTTTTTGTGTGAAAATGCTTTGCAATATAATATGCAAAGGAGACAGAAGCTGCTGCCAGCTTTACAATAATCATTGCATTCATGATTTCAATCATGGAACGCTGCGGAAACAGTGCAATCAGCCAGTTGGCAGGACTTGCAAGATAGTAGGCAAACAGGGAAGTGAAATTCGTTCCCATGCCGATATCCCATGAGTAGGTCAGGCTTTCGCCGCTTCGGATTTTATGCCAGAATTCCGAAAAAAACGGTGCATACTGATGATACATATCAGAACGCAGATAGCAGTTTGAACCAAATGGGAAAATGTCGCGCACATAATACAGTGCAGCCAAAATAATAACCGGAATCAGAAATGCCATTACAAAGGTAATATTACCGCTTGGAATGGAACCGTTCTCATCATCCAGCAGTGAAAAATGAAATCTTTTCTTAGTGTCAGCCTTTGCTGACTTGATTTTCTTTGACAAGATGCGCCTCCTCGAATCATAATAATAATTTATTTTACTATAATGGGAAATTTCTGTAAACATTTTGTTAAATAAAATGTTTCTGGTACTTTCGTTTGTTTTGTGATTTTCTGCTTGTAATCTACGATTGATTTCGGTAAAATAAAAAATGAGCACAAAGGGGGCTTTATACTTGTAAAAAATAAAGTATAAGGAGATGTGGTCAATGAAAAAAGAACAGGTTATTAAAGCTGCTGCCATTGCAGCCGTAATTTTAATTTCAGGTGTGTTTTATACAGTAAAACAGCAATCTGAAACCGGGGCAGCAAAGGCAGCGGTTGTGCATACGGAAGAATCTGTTACACAGGAAGAAACAGAAAACACACAAAATGTAACCGGGCAGGAAGAACAGAAAGCACTTTGTTACGTATATATCTGTGGGGCGGTTGTAAGTCCCGGTGTATATGAAGTTCCGGAGCATACAAGAATTTATGAAGTTGTTGAACTGGCGGACGGTTTTACGCCGGAAGCAGATGATACGGTATTAAATCTTGCAGAAAACGTGTTGGACGGGCAGAAACTCTATATTCCCAAGCAGGGAGAAATAACAGAAAAAGCAGATACGGCACAGGATGTGCAAGGTGTGGGGAAAGTGAATATTAATACAGCAGATAAAACGGCGTTGATGACACTTCCGGGAATCGGAGCGTCTAAAGCGGAGGATATTATACAATACAGAAAAGAAAACGGGTCTTTTCAAAAAATTGAAGATATTAAAAAAATTTCCGGTATTAAAGATGCTGCGTTTAACAAAATCAAAGAGTTGATTTGTGTTTGAGAAAACCTGCAGGCCGGAGGGATGAGGAGAAACATGGCAAACAAAGTTTTAGTAGTGGATGATGAAAAGCTGATTGTAAAGGGATTAAAATTTAGTCTGGAACAGGATGGCATGCAGGTAGAATGTGCATATGACGGAGCGGAAGCACTGGAATGTGCCAGAAAGAATTCATATGATATGATTCTTTTAGATATTATGCTGCCAAAAATGGATGGCATGGAAGTGTGCCAGCAGATACGTGAATTTTCAGATGTTCCGATTATTATGCTGACTGCAAAGGGTGAGGATATGGACAAGATTCTCGGTCTGGAATACGGTGCAGATGACTATATTACAAAGCCTTTTAACATTTTAGAGGTAAAGGCACGGATTAAGGCAATTTTACGCCGGAATTCAAAGGCATCAGCCAAAACGGAAGCAAGCAGCCGGATTGAAACGGGAGATATGCGTATGGACTGTGACAGCCGCAGTTTATTTATCCATGATAAGGAAGTGTATCTTACGGCAAAAGAATTTGATTTACTGGAATTACTGGTGTTAAATCCCAATAAAGTTTACAGCCGGGAAACACTTCTTAATACGATCTGGGGTTATGACTATCCGGGGGATGCACGGACAGTAGATGTACATGTACGCCGTCTGCGTGAAAAGATTGAAGAAAATCCGAGTGAGCCAAAGTATGTTCATACTAAGTGGGGAGTAGGATATTATTTCAATGTTTAAGAATTTAAAACCGGATCAGTTAAAAATCGTAAAATTTCATAAAAAAAGTCTGCCGGAACTTGTAAGATTGGTTTTTAGAAAACTCAAAAGTGCAAGGGTGCGGCTGTTTATGATACTGGCAGTCTTTTCAATTGTGCCACTGTATTTCGTGGATGTCATGATTCCATATTATTACAGAAGCTCCATGATTAAGGACAGAAAGGCAGACCTGCAGACGAAAGCAGCTGTCGTTGCCGGAGAGTATGCGGATTTTGAGTCGCTTGCCGAGGCAGAAAAAGCCGGTATGTATAATCAGATGGTGCGCTACTCCGCATTTGAAACCATGCGTATCCGTGTTATTAATACGAATTTTGTCATACAGTCGGATTCTTATTCTTTTGAAACAGGAAAGACGATTATTAATTCACGTGTCATCAGCGCATGTAATTCCAAAAAGAGTTTTTCAGGATATGATAAAACAACCGGAACAATAGAAGCTGTTGTGCCGCTGTACAATAAAAATAATGAACTCATGGGGGTACTTTCTGTGGGTGTTGATGTTTCCGAGATTGATAAGTTCCAAAGCGAGGTTAGTTACCGTACCGGAATTATCCGAACGGCATTGGTAACGATACTGTTGGCAGGAGCATATATTATATCCAAGCTGTATGGAAAGACATTAAGAAAGCAGTTTCATACGGTCGAGGAAATTGCAAACGGACATACAGAAAAAAGGCTCAGCATAAAAGGCGACACACAATTACAGGATTTTGCCCGCAATTTTAATCTGATTATGGATAAGGCAAGTGTATTAGATGAGAGCCGTCAGGAATTTGTATCTAATGTGTCACATGAATTAAAGACGCCGATTACATCGATTAAGGTGCTGGCAGATTCCCTGAATTTGCAGGAAGATGTGCCAATTGAACTGTATAAGGAGTTTATGCAGGATATTGTCAATGAAATTGACCGCGAAAGTAAAATTATTGACGATCTGCTTTCGCTTGTGCGGATGGACAAGCCGTCCGGTGCGATGAATATTTCGTCTGTGAATCTGAATGAATTAATGGAGATTGTACTTAAGCGTTTAAAGCCGATTGCACAGAAAAAGAATATCGAACTGCTGTTTGAAAGCTTTCGCCCGGTCGTTGCAGAAATTGACGAAGTCAAGTTTACACAGGTTGTATCCAATCTTGTTGAAAATGCGATAAAGTACAACAATTTAGACGGCTGGGTGCATGTAGCCCTAAATGCCGATTATCAGTATTTTTATGTGCGTGTAGAGGATTCGGGAATTGGTATCCCGAAGGAAAATCAGGATATGGTATTTGAACGCTTTTACCGTGTGGATAAGGCACGTTCCAGAGAAACCGGAGGAACGGGTCTGGGACTTGCAATTGTAAAGAAAATTATCCTTATGCACCACGGAACGATAAAAATGCACAGCGAAGAAGATGTAGGAACGACATTTACGGTCAGAATTCCGTTAAATTATGTTCAGTCCGATACAGAACAGGAGGGACGGCTTTCGTGAAAAAAATAGTTGGATATATACTGGTTTTATTGCTGGCTGTCAGCAGTTGTTTTGCGTATACCGGATGTCAGAAAAACACATCGGAAAGCCAGGTGTATAAAGTTTATTATATGAATAGTTCGACCAATAAACTGGTAGAAAAAACATATAAAACGGAAACATCAGATACGCTGGTGCTGATGCGGGAATTGATGCAGCAGATGAATACACGTCAGAAAAAAGAAGACTGTGAAGTCATTAAGCCGGAGCAGGTCCGTTTAGATCATGTGACATTTGATTCGTCCAAAAGCACGGCGAATATTTATTTCAGCAGGGAATATAACGAATGTGACAATTCTGTTAAACTGCTTTTAAATGCGGGAATTGTAAAAATGCTCACACAGATTAACGGTGTTTCTTATGTGCAGTTTTATGCGGACGGCAGTGTAGCGGAGTACCCTGACGGAACGCAGATCGGACTGCTGTCCATGGAAGATTTAGTCGATGACTCGAATGAAGCAATGGGAAATATTGAATGGAAGAATCTCAATTTGTATTATGCAGACAAGCTTGGGGATAAACTGGTAAAAACATCGGTTGCAGTCGCTTACAGCAAGAACGTATCCTTGGAAAAAATGGTTGTAGAACGGCTGATTAAAGGTCCTTCTGATACGTCGGTATATGCAACACTGCCAACGGATTTAAAACTGCTCAATATTTCCGTAAGTAACCGCGTGTGTTATGTCAATTTAAGCACGACATTTTTAACGGAAATGGTTAACGTGTCCAATGAAATACCGGTGTATTCTATTGTGAATTCATTGTGTGAGCTGGATAGTGTGGATGCTGTTAAAATTATGATTAACGGGGACTCCAGTAAGACATTCCGTGAAAGCATCAGTTTAGATAGTACATTTACATTTAATGAAGCAATTGTAAGTTCATAAATGCATTATGCATAAAACAGGAGGGGATTTTATTAAAAGACCGATGGTATTTGCGGCACTTGTCACGGTATATATTGCGCTGTGTATGACTGCTGCAGGCAAAATATATCTGCTTTGGGGGCTGTTTGTTATGACGGCAGCAGTTTTGGTAATTGTTAAGAGAACAGGCAGGAAATGGACTGTCTGCCTGTCCTTTCTTTTTTCTTTGATTTCTTATGGAATAATCTCTGTCCGGTCAAAACCGGCATCCTTTGATTCCGTTATACAGCAAAAGGCACAAAAAAGTACGGTTATAGGAACGGTCTGTGCCGTGGAACAAAAAGATGGATATGACTGTATTATATTAAAAAATACAACGGTATCCATACAGAATAGCGACAAAACTGAAAATCCGGAAGAAAGAGCAGGAAAGCTTCTTGTATCCATTGTTAATACATATTCTGATAAAGGCGGGGTACAGGGGGATGGAAAAACGGTGTCAGAAGTTGAGATTGCACCCGGTGATATGCTTTTAGTGTCCGGAACATTAAAGTGTTTTGAAACTTCACGCAATGAGGGCGGTTTTGATAGCAGAATGTATTACAAATCTATCGGGATTCATTATAAAATGACAGCCGAAGATGTGACGGTGCTTACCAGGAAAAGACAGACGGCAGGCTATTTGTTATCAGAATTACGCTTGAAAATTAAAGAAGTCTATGAACAGATTGGCACAAAAGAAAAGGCAGGTTTGTACAGCTCGATTGTTCTCGGCGACAAGAGCAGTCTGGATGGTGATATTAAAAAGCTTTACCAGCGCAACGGCATTGCACATCTGCTGGCAATCAGCGGACTGCACATATCGCTTGTGGGAATGGCATTATACAGGCTGCTGCGCCGCGCAGGAACGTCATATGTATTTTCTTTTGCGGCAGGAACGCTTTTTATAACCGGATATGTTCTGATGACAGGAAATGCGCTGTCAGGACTGCGGGCATTGGTGATGTGTCTTTTGATGATGTATGCACAGGTGCTAGGAAGAACATATGATATGCTGTCTGCGTTAAGTACAGCAGCAGTGATGTTTATCTGGAATAATCCATACGTGTTGTATAACAGCGGCTTTTTGCTGTCTTTTTGTGCAATAATGGGAATTGCGGTCGTTTTGCCTGCGTTGAAACGTGTTTTTCTGCCGGATCGTCCGCAGAGTAACCATGCAGAAAAACGGTGTTTTATAGATACACTGAGGGATACTGTAAAAGCTTCTTTTTTAACCAGTTTTTCTGTTACGGCAGCAACGCTGCCGGTCATTTTGAATTGTTATTATGAATTTCCTTTATATAGTGTATTTTTAAATCTTCTGGTGATTCCGTTGATGCCGCTTGTCATGTTATGCAGTGTGAGTGCTGGCGTTACAGGACTTTTTTGTAAACCGGCAGGTGTGTTTTTACTGGGAACAGCCCATTTTATTTTAGAATTTTATGAAGTTTTATGCGGAACAGCTGGAAAACTGCCGTATGCAAGAATTGTTGCAGGAAAGCCAAAGCTATGGCAGTGTGTAGTATATCTGTTGGTTTTGGCACTGTTTGTCGTATTATCGCATTTTCCGTCGGATTTTTGGCAGAAACTTCTTTTTAATGCAACGCACAGAAAGAGGAAAGGAGCTGCACATTTTAATAGAATGACAAAAAGCACAGGAAATACAGAGCTTAAAAATACAAGAACTATTGAATCTGAAAAAACAACAAAAGGTGAATGTGTTGCAGAATTAAAAAAATCAGCAAAGAACACAAAAACAGTGGAATATTCAAAGATTGTAAAAAAGTGTGAGTTAATATTTTTAGCTGTTGCTATCATGATTATCATGCTGCCGAAAAAGCCGTCTTTTGAAATTGACATGCTGGACGTGGGGCAGGGGGACGGCATCTATATGATGACACCGGAAGGTGAAACGTATCTATTTGACGGCGGGAGCAGTGATGAGAAAAATCTGGCACAAAATACGCTGGTACCGTTTTTAAAATCCAAAGGTGTTGCGCGGATAGATTATGCACTGGTCAGTCACACCGATACAGACCATATCAGCGGCATTATGGAACTGATGCAGGGAGATGAAATTACTGTCGGGGCAGTGCTGCTGCCGGAGGCATTGAAAAATTGTGATGATGCAAATTACATTAAATTTATCAAGATTGCGCAAGACTGTAATATTCCGATGTGGCATGTCAAAACCGGAGATTTTGTCGGAAACAGTCAGGTTACGGTGCAGTGTCTTCACCCGGAAATATCATACCACACGGATTCAGTGAATGATATTTCGGCGGTTTACCGGATTGACTATGGAGAATTTTCTATGCTGATGACGGGGGATGCAGGAATGAATGTTGAAAATGAATTGCTGGAAAATGGTGTATTATCGCCGGTTACGATTTTAAAGACCGGGCACCACGGTTCAAAAAGTGCCAGCAGTGAAGCATTTTTAGAGGAAATCCGTCCACAGGCGGCACTGATTTCATGCGGGGTCAATAACCGTTATCACCATCCGTCGGAGGAAGTAATACAGCGTTTAAAAAAAATGGATATACAGACAAAGGTAACGGCGCAGTGTGGTCAGATTACCGTTAAAAGTGACGGAAAAACTTATCGGCTTATGCAGTGGCAATAACGGCAGGAATATGTTATGATTGTTTCTAAAGCGGAAGCAGGCTGCTTAGAAGTGAGGAAAGTGTGAAAAATCCTTAAATCTAAGATTTTTCACAAGACAGATTGATGAGGCAGGTGTCATCAATCTGCCTTATCGCAGGACTGAATAAATTCAGTCCGCGAATCCTCCGGTATTGGAAGGCCTGCGGAAAAGAGAGATTATTGTGAAAGTAATTAATGAACAGATTAAAACAGGGGAGTTTCAGAGCGTATATCTTTTATACGGTGAGGAGGAATATTTAAAAAAGCAATACCGTGATAAGTTAAAAAAGGCAATCAGCGGGGACGATACCATGAATTATTCTTATTTTGAGGGAAATAAAATCGTGGTAAAAGAAGTGATAGATATGGCAAATACACTGCCGTTTTTTGCAGAGAAGCGGTTAATTGTCATTGAAAACAGCGGCTTTTTTAAATCTTCACAGGAAGAACTGGCAGATTTTATAAAAAATATGCCGGATTATCTTATTTTTGTTTTTGTTGAATCGGAAGTTGATAAGCGAAATAAAGTATACAAGGCAGTCGGCACGGCAGGATATATCTGTGAAATGAAACAGCAGAGCACTTCCGTACTTGTGCAGTGGATTGTAACCCTTTTAAAAAACGAAGGGAAGACCATTGACCGTCCGGCGGTCGATTTGCTGCTGTCCAAAACCGGCGCAGGCATGGATTTAATCTATGCAGAGGTCGAAAAACTGGTCTCATACTGTATCGACAGACCGCAGATAACCGCGGAGGATGTTGAAGCCGTATGTACAACACAGACCACGAGTCGTATTTTTGATATGATTACGGCGATTGCAACCAAAAAGCAGAAGCAGGCATTGGATTTATACTATGATTTACTGCTGTTAAAAGAACCGCCGATGCGTATTTTATATCTGCTTGCAAGACAGTTTAACGGCATTTTGCAGGTCAAGGAATCATTAATGCGTGGCAATGCCAATGCACAGATTGCAAGAGAAATGGGGGTTGCACCGTTTATTGTCGGCAAATATGCCGCACAGGCAAAATATTTTGAAAGCGCACAGATAAAAGAAGCACTCCGGGATTTTGCGGAAACAGAGGAAGCGGTAAAGACCGGTAAAATAGAAGACAAGCTTGGTGTTGAACTGATGATTATAAAATACAGCCAAAAGTAAAAAAAGAAGCAGATGTGAGTGGGTGACAACATCTGCTTCTTTAAAATACATTATAAAATTAAGCCATAGCGTTTACAGCTTTTGTAATGCGGGAAACCTTTCTTGCAGCTGTGTTCTTGTGGTAGATACCCTTAGAAGCAGCCTTAGAAATTTCGCCGATAGCAACTGGTAATGCAGCTTCAGCAGCAGCCTTATCGCCTGCAGCAACAGCAGCGTCAACCTTCTTTACATAAGTCTTAACTCTAGACTTAACAGCCTTATTTCTATCAGCTCTGATCTGACTTGTTAAAACTCTCTTCTTAGCAGATTTGATGTTAGCCAATCCGTACACCTCCAAAAAAATTATATTTAAAAGATTAATCTGTTTTGCATTAAATCCGGACACGGACGTTCTAATGTAAACATACTACTGTATTATAGCGGGAAGGGGAGAGGATGTCAATAAAATTTTCCATTTTTTTAACGGATTTTTAAAAAGATACGACACATACTAGTATTAACTTCTAATGGCAGATAAAAAACTGAACATGAAACTGCCACTTTGTGAGATTAGAAAATGGAGGGCAGTTAAAAATGAAAAATGTATTTGAAATCAGAACAGACCTTGCATTAGAGGTCAATGAGCAGGTTAATAGGGAAAAGGGAAGATTAAAAGGTGTTATTATAAATGAAATGAAGGATAATAAAACAGGGATTAAGGTCACGGTGCTTGAAATTACCGGGAAAGAAGGTGTCAAGGCACTGCACCGTCCGGAAGGAAAGTATATTACAATTGAAGCCGGAAAGCTGGGAACAACCGATGATGAATACAGCCAGCGCACGGCAGTTATTCTTGCCAAAAATCTCGAAGAACTCTTGTCCGGGTATATCCGCGAAAAAGAAAAAGCGACTGTTTTGGTGCTGGGGCTTGGCAATGCTGATGTGACAGCCGATGCACTCGGACCGGATGTTGTAAAAAATATTGAAATTAACCGCCATTATGCAAAGGAAGCCGGTATACAAGTTGCAGTGGCGGGACTGGCACCGGGTGTTATGGCACAGACCGGCATGGAAACGGCGGAACTGGTGCGTGGCGTGGTGCAGCAGTTAAAGCCTGATGTTTTAATTGCAATCGATTCGCTGGCAGCGCGGGACAGCAGCCGCTTAAATACGACAATCCAGTTATCCAGTCAGGGAATTCATCCGGGGTCCGGTGTCGGCAATCACCGTGTTGGCATTACGGAAGATGTTGTCGGTGTGCCGGTGCTTGCAATCGGAGTGCCGACCGTGGTGGATGCCCCGACAATTGTCAATGATACGATGGAAAATTTTTTAAAAGCGATTGCACAGTCGAAAGAATTAAAGTCTGTCAGCCGTATTTTTTCAGAATATTCCCCACGGGAAAAATATGAATTGATACGGGAGGTTATTTCACCGGAAATGGTCAATATGTATGTGACACCCAAAGATATTGATGCCAATATTAAGGCAATCGGGCATATTCTTGCAAAAGCGATTGATATGGCGTGTGAAGATTTACAGATGATTGGGATTTAAAGGTATATCCGGCGGCAGAACAGAATAGGATAGTGTTGAACCTGAAAGAGGGTTTAATTAAACAGCCGGAGTTAGTGTGAAAAATAACGCTGATGCGCTTATTTTTCACACCACTATTTGTTTTTGAGCGAAAACAAATAGCCATGATTGCAGATGAGAAATCGCCTACGCGAATTTCTCATCGCATCTTCGCGACAAGTCGCTCAGAAATGGGTATTAATATGAATAAAAATAAGTACAGGCTTACAGGGGTTATCGTAATATTTTGTGCGGTGTATAGTGTTTTGATTTTCTGGAATAAGACAAATATGAAGACGGTTCTTATAGAGGTCTGTAAAGAACTGCTGTTACAGACTGGTGTACCGTCCTATGCCTATATTAAAAATGTGGACAATGACGATTTCACATTTTTTGAAAATGTAATCAATGATATTTGTCCTATTAATGAGTATTTAATGGCAAATGAAAATACAGGAGCGGTTTACACTGCGGCGGATGGCATTGCACAGGGAAATCCGGCGCAGGATTCGGAAAATATTTCCGGTAAATCTTCCGAAAATGCTACGGATGTGCAAATCTCAGCTGAGCAGACAGACCGGACGGTACCATCGCAGGAAAATACTTCAAATGCGGCACAGCCGGATAACAGTGCGCAAAATGCAGACGCACAGGCACAGCAGGGAGAAAATGCGGATGCCTGCCAGGTTATTTCAAGAAATACGGTAACAGGTACGGTATTTTCTAAAGCCCAGCTATGTGATTTTTCGTTTGTTTCCAAATTCTATACGGTAACAAGCATTACATCGTTGACAGAAAATATTTTAAGACCGGAAGAATTTTTAAATAAAGATTTGTCTATTACAAAGGATGTCACCAAGCCGCAGATTTTGATTTTCCATACCCATTCGCAGGAAACATTTGCAGATTCCGTGGAAGGTGACCCCACAACAACGATTGTGGGGGTGGGCGACTATCTGACAGAGCTGCTGACACAAAAGTACGGTTATCAGGTGATTCATGATACGAGTGTTTACGATTATGTTGACGGTAAGCTTGACAGAAGCAAGGCGTATACATATGCGGAAGAAGGTATTGCAAAGATTTTGCAGGAAAATCCGTCGATAGAGGTTGTGATTGATCTGCACCGGGACGGTGTGGCGGAAACCACGCATCTTTTAACGGAAGTTGATGGCAAAAAAATGGCTAAAATTATGTTTTTTAACGGTTTAAGTTACAGTCGTGTCAATGGGGATATCGGCTATCTGTACAATCCGTATCGTGATGACAATCTGGCGATGAGCCTTCAGATGCAGCTGATTGGAAAGGCTTATTATCCGGATTTTCTGAGAAATATTTATGTCAACGCATACCGTTACTGTCTGCATGAGCGGGGACGTTCCATGCTGATTGAAGCCGGGGCACAGACCAATACGGTAGAAGAAGTTAAAAATGCCATGGAGCCGCTGGCGGATATTTTAAATAAGTTTTTAAGCGGTGAAAAAGTGTATGAATAAGAGTTGATAAAATAAGACATTTGCACTATACTAGTAACGAAATGCAGTGATAAAATGTATTTTATAAAATGATGATGTTGCAGACATTACAGTAAAAAGGCTTTTTTATAATCCGTTCTTTGGGGCGGGTGTCGCAAGGAGATTGGATTTTCAATGTCTGCGGAATGGAGAGTTATATGACATTAGAACAGTTAGAGCCAAAAGAAGTATTTCATTATTTTAAAGAAATTTGTAAGATTCCACACGGTTCAGGAAATGTAAAGCAGATTAGTGATTATTGTGTTGATTTTGCAAAACAGCACGGATTAAAATACAGACAGGATGAAAGTCTGAATGTAATTATCTGGAAAGACGGTACGTCAGGATATGAAAACAGCCCGGCAGTTATTTTGCAGGGACATATTGATATGGTTGCGGTAAAAGAAGAAGACTGTGTAAAGGATATGGAAAAAGAAGGACTGGATTTAGAGATTCAGGACGGATATTTATCTGCAAAACAGACTTCACTCGGTGGAGATGACGGTATTGCGGTTGCATACAGCCTTGCCCTGTTAGCGTCTACGGATATTCCACACCCGCCGCTGGAAGCCGTATTTACTGTTGATGAAGAAATCGGTATGCTGGGTGCTGCGGCAATCGACCTTTCTGATTTAAATGGAAAAATCATGCTGAATATGGATTCCGAAGATGAAGGTATTTTCTTAGCAGGCTGTGCGGGCGGTGCTTCCGTACGCTGTGACATTCCTGTGACAAAAGGTACAGAAACCGGTGTCGGACGTACACTCACTTTAAAAGGATTTACCGGCGGACATTCCGGTACGGAAATCATCTGCCAGCGTGCCAATACGAATGTCTTAATGGGCAGAATTTTAATGGAATTAAACAATGAAATGTCTTTCTTTGTGACATCAATTTCCGGCGGTGAAAAAGATAATGCGATTGCAAAGGTCGGTAAACTGGAATTATTAATCCAGCCGTCGGATGCGCAGACATTTACAGAAACTATGGAAAAGATTACGGCAACGTTAAAGCGTGAATACGAAGTAACCGACCCGGATATGCAGATTGTGATAACAGAAGATAATGAAGAAAAAGAAACGCTCGTATATCACCCATCCTGCACGATGAAGTTAATGCTTGCACTGGTACATCTGCCATACGGTGTTGTAAAGATGAGCAATGATATTAAGGGACTGGTACAGACGTCTTTAAATCTGGGTATTATTAAGGAAACGCAAGACTGTGTCAGATTGTGTTATTCTGTAAGAAGCAGTGTAGGTTCCGAAAAAGAATGGCTCATTGAAAAGCTGTACAGCCTGACTGAATTTTTAGGTGGAAGCTGTACAATAGACGGTCCTTATCCGGCATGGGAATATAAGAAGGATTCCAAGCTGCGCGAGATTATCTGTGAGGTTTATGAAGAACTTTATCATGAAAAACCGCTGATTCAGACAATTCACGCAGGCGTGGAATGTGGACTGTTCTCTGAAAAGATTCCGGGACTGGATTGCATTTCATTCGGTCCGAATATTTTGGATATTCATACAACAAATGAACATCTTGATATTGCATCTGTAGAAAGAACATGGAAGCTGATTCTTGAAGTGCTTGAAAAACTTAAATAAGGCATTGGTACAGCAGTTCAACCGCTCTGGCAATCGTATCTGTCTTTAAGGCAGAATAATTAATAACGAGCGTGTGGTTTACGGCAATGTCCCGATGAAAATAATACTGGGAGAGGCAGGTGATTTTAAGACCTGCCTCTTTTGCTTTTTGTGTAAGCTGTTCATCACTCATAGACGTATCTACTTTCATCAGGAAATGCAGACCGGCATCCTTTTCCTGAATAGTTACAAGTGCATCCAGCGGGCTTTTTTTAATGGCAGAGATTAGAAAGTCGCGCTGATTGCGGTAATAAATGCGCATACGGTTGATATGCTTTTCAAAATGGCCTTCACGGATAAAGCGCGCCAGCGTGTACTGTTCAAAATTCGATACCGTACAGGAATAAAAGCCAAGCCGCCGGTTAAACTGCTCCATTAACGGGAGCGGCAGAACCATGTAACTGATACGGATTGTCGGTGCGAGACTTTTGGTAAAGGTATTCATATAAATAACCTTATTCATCACATCAATGCTTTGCAATGACGGAATCGGTTTGCCAAGCAGGCGGAATTCACTGTCATAATCGTCTTCAATGATGTATCTGGAAGGCTCTTTGGAAGCCCAGCCTAACAGTTCGTAGCGGCGGCTGACCGGGGTTACGATACCGGTCGGATAGTGGTGTGACGGCGATAAATGTAAAATGTCCGCATTGCAGGCAGAAAGCGCCGCCATATGAATTCCTTCATTATCTAAAGGAAGACACAGACAGTCTACGCCGTGGCTTTCATAAATCATGCGGATTTTGCTGTATCCGGGGTCTTCAACGGCAAAGGTCTGATCTGTTCCGAAAAGCTGGATTAAAAGACCGTACAGGTATTCCGTACCGGCACCGACAATAATCTGTTCCGGTAGGACTTTCATGCCGCGGAAATCGGACAAATGCCGTGCTATGGCTTCACGCAGTTCTAAAATGCCGGCAGCAGGAGAAGGGGTCAGCAATTCGCTGCTGCAGTCAGACATGACTTCCTTCATCAGCTTTGCCCATGTATAAAACGGAAAATTGGCGCCGCTTGCGTGATTGGTCGAAAAGTCAATCTGATAAGAAGTATCTGCATCAGGTTGTTTTGAAAATGTTAAAGATGTATGGGCGGCAGACAAAAAATTCGTATTTTCAGGCTGTGAATGTGAATAGGAAGCAGCAAAAACAGGCTGTCCTACAGCCGCAATATCGGTCACATAGTAGCCTTTTTTGGGCAGGGAATAGATGTATCCTTCGGCAATTAACTGGGCATATGCATTTTCAACGGTAATGGTGCTGATGCCGAGATTTTTGGCAAAAGAGCGTTTGGAAGGCAGTTTGTAATCCGGTGCAAGTTCACCGGATAATATATCATTTTTAATACATTTGTATAAATGTTCGTAAAGGCTGTCAGAGCCGGTATTATCAAAAGAGTAAGTAAGCATATGGTTCTCCTTGCTGTAGTATATGTTAGAAATTATAATCGCTTCCGGCAGGAATGTAAATGCTTATTCATAACAAAAAAATATTAGTTGACAAATATTAAAAGATAGCATATACTAATAACAGATTTTCAATAATCCTTTTTCACAGGCAGTATTTTGTGTAAAAGGTTCTTAAAATTCAACAATGGAGCAATCCATAAATCAGCCGGCATGTCCGGAATAATCCATTATTTATTTGTGAATATCTTGAATTTTCAAGTATATTTAAATTAATATTTTATGCAAAGGAGAGTAACATGGAGTACGGGGATTTTTTACAGTGTGTACAGGAGTACGCAAAAAAAGAAACAGGCAGAGGAGGTGTTGTAAGCATTAATCATGTTATCAAAAATAATGGCTGTGAACTGGACGGTCTGGTCATTATGGAAGAAGGAAAACATATATCGCCGACAATTTATCTGAACGGGTTTTATAAACAGTATCAAAACGGCAGGACGGTAGAGGATATTGTCAGAGAGATTCTTCACATATATAATGAAAATAAAGATAACATTCAAATTTGTCCGGACTGGTTTCAGGATTTCGATAGGGTGAAACAAACCATCGCATATAAAGTCATTAATTATTCCAAGAACGAAAAATTATTAAAAAAGATTCCGCATAAGAGGGTATTAGACCTTGCAGTAGTATATTATTGCCTGCTCAGCCAGTCAGAAGGAGAAACGGCAACGGCATTAATATATAACAACCATCTGGAGGGCTGGCATGTGACAGAACAGCAGGTGCATGAAATTGCTGTCAGTAATACGCCGGGCTTGTTGCAGAGCCAGATTTATCCGCTGTCTTCCCTGATAGGACTGGTATTAGAGGATTTAAAAATGGAAAAGGAACTGCTTATGGCAGCGGAAATGTATGTGCTGACCAATAATACAAGGCTTAATGGCGCAGCGTGTATCTTTTATGAGGATGTCTTGAAAAAGTTTGCCGATACGCTCCAGACAGACTTATATATTCTTCCCTCCTCCATTCATGAGGTGATTCTGCTGCCCAAACTGGCACGTTACGATGCGATGAATCTGGAGGATATGGTGAGGGAAGTCAATACTGACGGCGTATCAAGGGAAGAAGTATTGTCGGATAAAGTGTATATATACCGCCGCAGTGATGGATTTATTACGATGTCATTTTAAATACCGGATTTTTCAGCCGGAATGCTGTGTGGTATTTAAAACAGAATCGGCATTTATGCAGGATATTGGGGACTTAAAGAAATATTACACATCAATTTCTGATAGAACAAAAAACAGCGGCAATAACACTGCCGCTGTAAAATGGATGTACATGATGGGGGTCGAACCCACGGCCTTTCGCTCCGGAGGCGAACGCTCTATCCACTGAGCTACATGTACGAACTCAATTATTTTACAACAAAAAATCATTTTTGGCAATGATTAATTGAATTAAATTAAAAAAAATAAAAGCACCTTGAAAATTTAATGCTGCACGGTAATTTATCGATAGACAGGCGGGGTCTGTTCCATTATAATAAAATACAACGCTAAAAAAGGAAAAAAAATTTTATGACAAGATTAAAAGCATTATTAAAAAAAGCAGACAAGGCGGCAGTTATCGGCATGACAGCTGCGGTAGTAGCAATGGCGACACTGGGTGCAGGAGGGGTAAAGACTTACGCATCCGATTATTCCGTACAGAAGTATGTGGACAGTTCCGATGAAAGCCTTGTGCTTGACGGGGATACATGGCACTGCTACAAAAACGGACAGATTGACTATGACTATGACGGCATTGCCTTAAACGAATACGGCTGGTGGAAGGTTAATAACGGTGAAGTTGATTTTTCTTATTCAGGAATGGTGTTAAACCAGTACGGTTGGTGGTATGTCAATAACGGCGGACTGGACGGCAGCTACAGCGGCATGGGTGTAAATGAGTACGGCTGGTGGAAGTATGACAACGGAACGGTTGACTTTAACTACAGCGGCATTGCCTTAAATGACTATGGCTGGTGGAAGTTTGTAAACGGCAGCATTGATTTTGGCGTCAACGGACTGGACTTTGATGAAGCAACCAATACATGGTGGTATTTTAACGGCGGTGCGATTGATTTCGCATTTGACGGTATGGCATTAAATGACTACGGCTGGTGGAAAGTCAACAACGGTTCGGTAAACTTCGGCTTTAACGGCTTATGCAGCAACGAGTATGGCACATGGAAGTTTAATGGCGGTACGGTTGATTTTGGCTACAACGGATTTGCCGCAGACGGCGAGAATACATGGTACGTTGTAAACGGCAGGGTAGCGACAGAATACTCCGGCACGGTAGACGGTAAGGAAGTCAGAAACGGTCAGGTCATTGATACGGTTGTGATTCAGATAGCGCATCATGGCAGAACACCGGAACTGGCAAATACAACAGGAAATATTACGGTACAGCCGGATTTGACCGGACCTGTTGAATATATTGAATATGTTACGGTGCAGGTAGATAAGGATGGTAATATTATAGAGCCGGTGTATGCAGAAAATGAATGGCTTCCAGATGATTATGGTTTTACATCAGATTATGTAATTAATGCAGATACTCTCGAAGATGGTAAATTCTTCTGTACAAAATATACCGAAAATATCAATGATTATTATGCACAGGATTTACGCCCATACGTTCATAATGGTGTGGTTGATGTTTATTTAAACTGGTTCAGATATGTAGGATAACAGTAAAACAATTAAATATAAAATATATGAGATACCGCTTGTGAAATCCTCACAGGCGGTATTTTGTTTACATTGTTAAAAGCTTGTTCTAAATACTTAGAACAATTTTTTATCTGTCATAATTATATTGTAACAATGAGTTTATTTAAACAGAATTTTAGATAACAGGAGGAATAAAGTATGCAATTTATAAAAAAGCACAAAAAACTTATTACAATGCTTACGGCGGTGTTACTCATTGCAGTAAGTTTAGGCACATATGTCAGTCAGACATGGGCTGCCTATGACACATGGAACAGTCTTGTAGAACTGGAGTTTAGAACAGGATTGGGTGAAGGACAACACTCGTTGACTGATGTTATGACGTATAGCGGAAATTATACGAATGATGTCGGAGAAATCTACTCTGACAGAAGTCATTTTTTTGATGACATTAGACTGGATACAATGTCAAGAGTTACCTATGCAAGGAAGGTAAGAGTTGCTTCCGGTCAGCGTCTTACGATTGTAGCGGCACAGGAAGATACTGCAGATGCAGGTGGTTTGACTGAAAATGCAGGACTTCAGTTTTATTGGTCTGTAGGTGAGTATGATGAAAACGGTAACATTGTATTTGACGGTGGCTGGCGCAGTTCAAGCGGCACATGGATAGTCGGAGTTACGGAAAACGGTGATACAGGATACGGTAAGAGCGGATATCCGAATGGAGAGGATATAAATACCAGACAGAATAAGGTAAGATATGTTGTACCAATTTTTAGGTGGAATAATGGAGATGAATCTGCTGGAAGTGGTGATGATTTAACTATTAGAAAAGAGATAATAGCGAATAAATTCCCTGTCTTCACCATGATAACAGACCCATTTACCTACACCTTTAACTTAAACGGCGGACAGGTCAATGGTTCAGGCAGTGCAGTAACAATGCAGCGATTAGGAATTGAAAATGTCAGCGTTCCGGCAACACCGACAAGACCGGGTTATGTGTTCACCGGCTGGAAGATTACATCCACAGGCGGCAAGCAGGCAGGAAAGGTATACGATGCCGGACAGCTTGCAACGATGCTTTCAGACAGCAAATACTATTCCTCACTGTTTGCCAATGCCACCTTTGAAGCCCAGTGGTCACACGCAGACCAGTTTGTAAGCTACATGGGAAACGGAGCTGACAACATGTCTGATTTTTACCGTTTCTATAATGCGGCATATGACGGAAACACTGCGGAAAGCTTCTTATTTAAGAGAACAGGCTACACATCGGTATCCGGAAGTACATGGGAAATAAAAGACCAGTTCTTAAATCTTACCGGAGGCTGTGACGGCGGCGGTACGCTTCCGTCTTCCGGCACGCTTACCAGTATCCGTACAAAATGCGGCGGCAGGTATCAGTGCGTTGACATCAGCGCGGCAAGCTATGCGGACGGCGCAAATGCACAGATATGGGACTGTGTAAACGGCAATGCACAGATGTATGCCTTTGTGTTTGCGGGCTTTGAAGACGGACTGCCGTACTGGGTTATCCGGAACAATGCAACGGGAAAGGTACTGGATGCCGCCATTGGCACAGGCATAGATGGCGGAAATAACGGTGCAAACATCCAGCAGTGGGCATACCACGGCGGTGACAACCAAAAGTGGACGCTCCAGATGGCGGGGGACGGATACTTCTATATCCGCTCAAAGCTTGACCCAAACCTTGTGCTAGACCTTCTCTACGGAAGCACGGACAACGGCACAAACCTCCAGCTGTGTAACTACTACGGCAGCGAAAACCAGCAGTGGTATCTGTGGGACAACACCATCAACTTATCAGCAGAGTGGACAAACAGTAATTATAAGGTGGACTACAACGCAGACGGCGGTACGCTTCTTGATGAAAACGGAAATGAAACAACAGATA